>ERZ824473.358-NODE-358-length-86886-cov-9.931706_pt1 | contig 86886 bp, 65 predicted proteins | sample MGYA00519874_ERZ824473 | MGnify/ENA primary metagenome ERZ824473 (study PRJEB31778, sample SAMEA3449151) | human gut metagenome | biome: human gut; feature: human-associated habitat; material: faeces | place: United Kingdom | collected 2010/2012 ... | reverse complement strand
CGGAGCATGTGGCTTAATTCGAAGCAACGCGAAGAACCTTACCAGGGCTTGACATATCGGTGAAGCCGGAGAGATCCGGTGGCCGAGAGGAGCCGATACAGGTGGTGCATGGCTGTCGTCAGCTCGTGCCGTGAGGTGTTGGGTTAAGTCCCGCAACGAGCGCAACCCCCGCCGCGTGTTGCCAGCATTCAGTTGGGCACTCACGCGGGACTGCCGGCGTCAAGCCGGAGGAAGGCGGGGACGACGTCAAGTCATCATGCCCCTCATGCCCTGGGCCGCACACGTGCTACAATGGCCGGCACAACGGGTTGCCACCCCGCGAGGGGGAGCGGATCCCAAAAGCCGGCCCCAGTTCGGATCGCAGGCTGCAACCCGCCTGCGTGAAGCCGGAGTTGCTAGTAATCGCGGATCAGCACGCCGCGGTGAATACGTTCCCGGGCCTTGTACACACCGCCCGTCACACCACCCGAGTCGTCTGCACCCGAAGCCGCCGGCCGAACCCCGCAAGGGGGCGGAGGCGTCGAAGGTGTGGAGGGTGAGGGGGGTGAAGTCGTAACAAGGTAGCCGTACCGGAAGGTGCGGCTGGATCACCTCCTTTCTAGGGAGAACCCCTATCATTCAGAAAGACCGAGTCCGGAGCCCCAGAGTCCGCCGGACGAGGCCCCGCCTGGACTACCGTTTCCGTCCCAGCATCCGGCTCCCGGGATTCCCGGGCACCTTGAGAGCCGCATAGCGATTCGAAGCGAAGATATCAAACATATCTTATCTCCATGTCATGAAAGACATTAGCGCATAGCAATTCATACGCTGCATTCCCAAAGGAATCAGCGGGGAACGCTTGCGCATCTTCATGGCGGATGAAAGCAATTTCCTTTTATTTATTTGATACAGATACCATGTACCATCATGCTCCAGGCCTTCCGCCCCGGGGGGAATCCCCCGAGGGCGCAAGGTATCATGGGCGCACGGCGGATGCCTTGGCATCGGAAGTCGACGAAGGGCGCGGCAAGCCGCGATAGGCCCGGGGGAGGCGCAAACGGCCCTAGATCCCGGGATTCCCGAATGGGGGAACCCAGCCGCCGTCATGGGCGGCTACCCGGTCGGAGACCATCCGTCCGGGGGACAACCGGGGGAACTGAAACATCTAAGTACCCCGAGGAGGAGAAATCAACCGAGATCGCGCGAGTAGCGGCGAGCGAAAGCGCGCGAGCCCAAACCGGATACGGCGCCAAGGCTGGGGCCGTTGCCTATCCGGTGTTGCGGGACGCAGAGCCCGGGGCCCCCAGGCCCCGGCCGCAGTTACAAAACCACGTTCGAGCGGAACGGCATGGGAAGGCCGGCCGCAGCGGGTGAGAGCCCCGTACGCGAAGGACGAGGACTGCGGTCTGCGATCCAGAGTAGGGCCGGGCACGTGAAACCCGGTCCGAAGCAGGGGGGACCACCCTCCAAGGCTGAACACTCTCCGATGACCGATAGCGAACCAGTACCGCGAGGGAAAGGTGAAAAGCACCCCGAGAGGGGAGTGAAACAGCGCCTGAAACCGTGCGCCCCCAAGCAGCGGGAGCCGTTCTGACGACGGTGACCGCGTGCCTTTTGTAGAATGAGCCTGCGAGTCGCGGCATGCGGCGAGGTTAAGGGACACCGAGCCGCAGCGAAAGCGAGCCTGAACAGGGCGATTTGAGTCGCATGCCGCGGACGCGAAGCCGGGTGAGCTATCCATGGGCAGGGTGAAGCGGGGGTAAGACCCCGTGGAGGCCCGAACCCACTTCGGTTGAAAACGGAGGGGATGACCCGTGGATAGGGGTGAAAGGCCTATCAAACCCGGAGATATCTCGTTCTCCCCGAAACAGCTTTAGGGCTGGCCCCGGGCATTGACCATCGGAGGTAGAGCACTGGACCGGCGAGGGGGCCTCACCGCCTACCGACCCAGACCAAACTCCGAATGCCGATGGTTTGGACCCCGGGAGTCAGAGCGCGTGGGCTAAGCTGCGCGCTCGAGAGGGAAACAGCCCAGACCGCCCGCCAAGGCCCCAAAGGCCGTGCTAAGTGGCAAAGGATGTGCGCCCGCCCAGACAACCAGGATGTTGGCTTAGAAGCAGCCATGCATTCAAAGAGTGCGTAACAGCTCACTGGTCGAGTGGGGGCGCGCCGACAATGCGCGGGGCTCAAGCACGGCGCCGAAGCGGCGGAATCAAGCAATTGATTGGTAGGGGAGCTTTCCATGCCGGGCGAAGCCGGAGGCGCGAGCCCCGGTGGACGGCATGGAAGTGAGGATGCAGGCATGAGTAGCGAGAGAGCGGCGAGAAACCGCTCCGCCGAAAACCCAAGGTTTCCTGGGCGAGGCTAATCCCCCCAGGGTCAGCCGGGAGCTAAGGCGAGGCCGAGAGGCGCAGCCGATGCACGACGGGCAGACATTCCCGTGCCGGCGCGGGCGCGCTACGACCGATGGGACGACGGGGAAGGATACGCGAGCGGGGTTCTGGACGTCCCCGTGAAAGCGCGTAGGGAGGGGCCCAGGGAAATCCGGTCCCCACGAATCCCGAGACGCGAGACGAGCCGCACGGCGAAGTCGCGGATTCCATGCCTCCTAGAAAAATCCCTAGGCAGCGCCCACGCCGCCCGTACCAAAACCGACACAGGTGGGTAGGAAGAGCATTCCGAGGCGATCGGGGCAACCATGGTCAAGGAACTCGGCATAATCGTCCCGTAACTTAGGGAGAAGGGACGCCCCCCAGCGTGTACCGGCTCGCCCGGGAAGCGCCGGGGGGCCGCAGCGAAAGGGCCCAAGCGACTGTTTACCAAAAACACAGGACTCTGCCAAGCCGCGAGGCGAAGTATAGGGTCTGACGCCTGCCCGGTGCCGGAAGGTCACGGGGATCCGTTAGAGCAATCGAAGCGGTGAACCCAAGCCCCGGTAAACGGCGGCCGTAACTATAACGGTCCTAAGGTAGCGAAATTCCTTGTCGGGTAAGTTCCGACCTGCACGAACGGCGCAACGACTTGGGCGCTGTCTCGACCATGGGCCCGGCGAAATTGCATTATCCGTGAAGATGCGGATTCCCCGCGGAAGGACGGAAAGACCCCGTGAACCTTTACTGCAGCTTGGCATTGGCCGCAGGCGCGGCGCGTAGAGGATAGGCAGGAGGCTGCGAAGCCCGGGCGCCAGCCCGGGCGGAGCCGACCTTGGAATACTGCCCCCGTCGCGTCGGCGGCCTAACCCGGGGACGGCCCGGGGACCGTGCCAGGCGGGCAGTTTGACTGGGGCGGTCGCCTCCCAAAGAGTAACGGAGGCGCGCGCAAGGTCCGCTCAGGACGGTCGGCAACCGTCCGCGGAGCGCAAGAGCACAAGCGGGCCTGACTGCGAGGCAGACAAGCCGAGCAGGGACGAAAGTCGGCTCTAGTGATCCGGCGGCCCCGAGTGGAAGGGCCGTCGCTCAACGGATAAAAGGTACTCCGGGGATAACAGGCTGATCTTGCCCAAGAGTCCACATCGACGGCAAGGTTTGGCACCTCGATGTCGGCTCATCGCATCCTGGGGCTGGAGTCGGTCCCAAGGGTACGGCTGTTCGCCGTTTAAAGCGGTACGCGAGCTGGGTTCAGAACGTCGTGAGACAGTTCGGTCCCTATCCTCCGCGGGCGCAGGAGAATTGAGGAGGGCTGCCCCTAGTACGAGAGGACCGGGGCGGACGGGCCTCTGGTGTCCCGGTTGTCGACCAACGGCACGGCCGGCTAGCCACGCCCGGAACGGATAACCGCTGAAGGCATCTAAGCGGGAAGCCGTCTCCGAGATGAGTTCTCCCTTCGGTAAGCCCCCATGCAGAACACGTGGTAGATAGGCCGCAGCTGCAAGCGCCGCGAGGCGTTCAGGCGAGCGGTACTAATAGGGCGAGCCCTTGCACCCATCCTCCCAGAGAGGGAGGGCGGGGCCTGGAACGGATGGATACTTCGCTTCGGTCGCCATGCGGCCCTCAGGGCGCCGGGCTTCCGGCATGCGGGCGAGAGCGCCCTGCATGAGCGCGACCACAGAGGCGGGGATCACCCGATCCCATTCCGAACTCGGCAGTTAAGCCCGCCTTCGCCGAAAGTACTGCAGCGCCAGGCTGCGGGAGGACAGGGCGTCGCGCTCATGCAGGGCGCTTCCGCATTTCCAGGGCCTTTCGGCCCTTTTTCTGTTTGGGGACCGCAGGGTCCCTTTTCTATATCAGGGCAAGGCCTGCTTAACCTGTTAAATGCTCGTAGCGTTTAGCAGGTCGCGTTTCGCATGGGCTTCGACGCCTTCTCTAGGCTCCGTCCCTCCTGCTCCTGGCTCTCGCCCGTCTTCCCTGGAACCTGTTAAACGCTACGAGCATTTAACAGGTCGCTATCTCACGAGCTTATGAGTGCCGGTCCAGTTTTCGTGACTTGGAGCCATCTTGCTATGGGCTGTTTGGGCCGCTGGGAGCCCTGCTTGCGTGCTTTATGAGCCGCGGAGTGCTTCGAAAATGATTCCTTATCGCTCACAATTACAGTACGAAGCAAAGAGTGAGTTCTTTGCTCAAGCGAATTGCGCATCGTAATCGCGACGTGAAGGGGAGTGATGTAGATGATGAAATCCATGACGAAGAGAGTAGTGCTCGGCGTGCCGACGGTGGCATTGTCTGCGGCACTCGTGTGCACGTTGGGCGGTTGCGGTGGCGGTGCAAATGACGAAGCGAAAAACGAGGCAAACGATACCGCTCCCGCCGCTCAAGAGGCGGGAAATGCTTCAAAAGCCGAGCCCGAGGCGACCTCTGAGGCCGCTCCTGAAAAGGAAACGTCAATTGATTGCGAGTCGTTCAGCGCAACGGCCGCCGATGGGTGGGAGCTCGTAGACCCTGATAAGTATGGCCAGGAAGCCAAGTTCTATCCCGAGGGATCGCAGCACGTTCTGTCGGTTCGTACCGAGAATCGTGATATTCCGACCACGCTTGAGTCGCTGCAGAGCGTTTTCGACAACAAGGGCGTTGTTGACGAGATAGAGACCAATGGCACGACATGGACTCGCTTCACCATGCCCGACAACAGCGTGCGTCTGCTTGGCGCGTCTTCGAGTGGTCGTACAGTCAATGTGACGATTGCTTGGCAAATCGGGTGGGACGCCGCCGCTCCTATGGTTGAAAACATCGTTGTGAAGTAGGCAAGCGCCTGAGCGAGGATGCATTTGACGCATGGGTAAATTCGATTGAATCGTATCGGATGTCCTAGCGCCAAGGCTCTTCCCCATTGTGAATTGAGGGTTGGATGGGTCGAGTTTGAGGGCGCCGTTCTAGGCTGTAAGGTGAAGGGGAGTGATGGAAATGATGAAGCCCATAACGAAGAAGGTGCTATTTAGCTTGCCTGCGGTCGTGCTCACTGCCGCGCTCGCATGCACTATGGTCGGATGCGGTGAGCGATCAACCGACGGCACGCAGGGCGAGTCGGGCGGCGAGGCTCCTGCAGAGCAGAAGGCCTACGAATCCCAGAAAATCGAGGTGATGGGGTTCACGATTGAATCCCTCGCTGATGGCACCTATTACCGTGGCGATGTTTACAAGCAGGATGGTTTCTATCTGCGCGTAAAGATTACGAACAATAATGAGAAGGCTAAGCAGAAGACCACGGTCGGTGCAATCGCCGCCTTTGGCGAGCTTGAGGCAACCGATCCTACGTTCCATGGGTCGGCCAAGGGTCTGCTTTCTTTCGACCTCAATAAGCCTGAAGTCCTAAGCGAAGGCGCCCAAATTGAAGGCGACCCCTCTATCGAACCTGGTGAAAGCATCGAGTGGGTCTACTTCTGGGATACTAAAGACAATTATTACGGTCCCATCTCTGTTGGATTCTTCGGCAATGTCGCCACCAACGAGAACTGCGGCGTGATGCATTTTGATACCACCGACGGCATGACCGACGAGATGAAGGCCGCAAACGCTGAAGCCGAAGCCATTGCGGCAAAGGGCGGCGTCGATTACAGCGCGTATAGCGTGACGGCTGCCAAGGGTTGGGCGCTTGTTGAGACCAATGACGATCGCGGCTCCGCTGTATTCAACCCCGACGGCTCGACCAAGCGTTTCCAGACCAAGATCATGTCTCGCGAGCCTTTGGCCGAAGCCGAAGCCATTCAGGGCAACTACAACGGCAAGGGCGTTCTCGACGAAGTCGATGTCAAGGGTGTTACCTGGACGCGTTATACCGCGGAAACCGGTACCGTGTACATGTATGCGAAGGCTCCGTGCGGCAAGACCGTGCATATGTTCTTCGACAATGGCATCACGTGGGACGATGCTCTGCCCATGATGGAAAACGTTGTTCTGAAGTAATTCGCTTCAAGATGATTTCCCCGCAATGGTGATAAAGGGCTGGCATCGTGGCGTTTGGCTGGTCCTGATATCGGCCTATGGGGGCCAAAAAGGAAAACCCGCGAAAGCGGGTTTTCCTTTGTTCTGGGTCTTGTTTGTGCAAGACGGAAGGACTAGTTGTCGAATGCGCCTTCGTTCCAGGCTTCGATGTTCTCGATGCGAATGACGGAAGAAACGGCCTTCACGGAATCGAGCGCCTCGAGGTCGGCACGTGCCTTCTCAATGTCGCGTTCTTTGGCGGCATGCGTCATGTAAATGAGCGTGCAGGCTTCGTTGTCTTCCGATTTCGTCTGATTGATGTCGGAAATGGAAATGCCGTCGTCAGCAAGCACCTTGGTGGTTTCCGCAAGCACGCCGAGCTTGTCGGCCACGGTAAGGCGAATGTAGTAGCGCGTCTCCAAGTCGGTGATGTCGCGAATGGCGAGGTTGTGGCCGAAAGGCTCGCTCTCAGGAATGACTTCTTTGCCGTGCGCGATATGGTCGGCAAGCGACATCACGTCGCCCACCACGGCGCTTGCGGTGGGGAAGGAACCCGCACCTGCTCCGTAGAACATGGTCTCGCCCACGGCGTCGCCAACGATGAACACGGCGTTCATGGCGCCCGATACGCTCGCGAGTTGGTGCGTCGCGGGAATCATGGTGGGGTGCACGCGCACGTCGACGCCGCTTTCGGTGTTGCGTGCAATGGCGAGCAGCTTAATGGCGTAGCCGAACTGGCGCGCCATTTCGATATCGGTAGCGGAAATGTTGCGAATTCCCTGCATGAACACGTCGTCGGTATTCACGCGCGTGCGGAAGCCGATGGAGGCGAGAATCGCGATTTTCGAAGCGGCATCGAAGCCGTCGACGTCGGCCGTGGGGTCGGCCTCGGCATAACCCAAGCGCTGCGCGTCGGCGAGCACTTCATCAAAGCCCAGGCCCTCGTTGGCCATGCGCGACAGAATGTAGTTCGTGGTGCCGTTCATAATGCCGGCAATAGTCAGAATTTCGTTGCCGACCAAGTCATGCTCAAGCGCGCTTACCACGGGAATGCCGCCAGCTGCGGCGGCTTCGCACTTGATTTGCACGCCGTGGTTGTTTGCGAGCTTGGCCAGGTGCTCGACATGGCGGCCGAGCAGTGCCTTGTTCGCGGAAACCACGTGCTTACCGTGCGCAAACGCGTCCTCGAAAATTTCGGTCGCGGGATGCTCGCCGCCAATGAGCTCGATCACGATGTCGATAGTGGGGTCGCTCGTAACATCTTGCCAGTTGGTGGTAAAGATATCTGCGATGCCGAGATTCTTCGCTTCTGCGTCGTTGCGGCTGCATGCGCGCTTAATTTGAAGGTCGATGCCGTAGTGCTCCACGTAATCGTCGTGGTGGCGTTGAATAAGGCGCACTACGCCTCCACCGACAGTTCCCAAACCAATAATGCCAATGTTGACGCTGCGCATTCGCGCCTCCTTATCTTCGGAGTTCGTGTTTCGCCTATTGTCGCTCATATGTACGTATTAGCGGCCCGCATTCGGCAAGTGCAAAAAACGAGCAGCTGAATGCATCGCGGCGACGAGCGCCAAAACAGCCGTGGCATCGAGCACGCGATCGATGAACGTTGCGATAATGTGCGCGCCCGTCTGAGGCATTCCAATGCCCGTGAAGTAATTTTCGTAGGCAATTTCGAACGGTGTGGTGATCACTCCGTAGGCGAGCATGTCGCTAAGGGCGAGCGAAATCGCCGACTGCAGAACTGCGATGGCGAGCACGGCGCATATCGCCGCACGAAACGCGCCGAGCTTTGCTCGCCAGGCGCGCAGGAAAACGCCGTAGATAAGAACCACCACGGCGCATTCGCCATAAAACAGCAAATTGCCTGCGTTTCCGTTGACGAGCGTCAGAATGAGGCTGTGGACGAAGCCGACAATGAAGCCCGCCGCAGGTTCGAGCGCGAATGCGGCAAGCGCCGTGCCCGTGGTGTCGAGCCATACGGGAAAACCCAGAAGCGACATCGCGCCATACAAGGCGTAATCGAGCAGGGCGAACGCCGTCATATATACGAGATATTTCCCGACGCGCGGGTTCTTCTGGAAATAGACTCGAATTGACGCGGGCGTCGCCTTGAAGCCGCTCAGCGCATGCATGTGCGCGAAGGAATTCGCCTCGAAATAGCGCTCGCGGTCCTCACCGATTTGGCGCAGTTGGTCGAGGAAGCTGCCCGTGATGATGCCGGCGGGAAGCGCGATTACCAAAATACCCACGATCGATGCCGCGATAACGATGACTTTGCCTGTTTCGGTTGTGGGCGTAAGGTCGCCGTAGCCGATGGTCGTGAGAGTGACGGCTGCCCAATATAGAGCATCGATGAATGTGTCAAACGTGTTGGGCTCGTTGCAAAACATCAGAAGCGCCACCATGAACACGTACAGGCCCACTAGCACGAGCGAGAGGGTGAGCGTGCGGCGCTCCGACGCGAACGTGTTGACGATAACGGCAAGACGGCGCGAATAGCGCATGATGCGCACCACGCGCAGCGCACGAAGAAACATGAAGCTTGCGGGCAGAACGCCGAGCGATGGCAGAATGGCGGCGAGGTCGATGAGCGCGGTTGCCGTGAACGGGTATTTCACGAAAGCTTTCCAATCGCCTCGGCGGCCTTCTTTTATGTCATGGGTGATCCACCGCAGCAGGTAGTCGAAGAACAGGATGTACACCGTGACAAAATCGAGCGCGGTGAACGCGAATTGCCATGCGCCAGGAAGCCGGTCGACGTGGAACATGAGCGGAACGATGCTCGCAAACGCGACGGCGACCAGGAGTATGTCGTAAAGATGGCTCGCGCGGTCGTCTTTCTGCGCGATTTGCACGATTTGGAAGATTCTGGTTCTCATAGGGCGCTTTCTTCGAATGGATGATTGAAGTGTAGCCTATGGTGAAGTGTTCGACTGACTTGATTAGGCTGGTCTTCTATAATCCGAGGGGTTTTGGTTCTTTTTTGCGGAAAGGGTGCGGCAATGGCAAATCATGCGGAATTCGATGCGTTTGTTGAAACGATTGCGAAGCTGCGCGCGCCCGATGGGTGCCCGTGGGATCGCGAGCAGACGCATGCGAGCATTGCGCACAACATGATTGAAGAGGCTTACGAGGCCGTCGATGCCATTGAGGCGCGCGATGTGGCCCATTTGCGCGAAGAGCTGGGCGACGTGTTGCTGCAGGTGGTGCTGCAGAGTCAAATCGCTGCCGATGCGGGCGAATTCACGATCGACGACGTGTGTCGCGACATCAACGAGAAAATGGTGCGCCGCCATCCGCATATTTTCGGGGAAGCGCAAGCTTTAACGCCTGAAGAAGTGACCGATATTTGGGATGCCGTGAAAATGCGCGAGCGCGAAGCGGCGATGGGCGAGGCGGCTGGCGCGGAAAAGCCCGATAGCCTTCTCGATGGCGTGCCCACGAGCTTCCCGGCGCTGATGCAGGCGCAAAAGATTTCGCGCAAGGCGGTCGCCGTGGGCTTTGAATGGCCCGATGAGGCGGGCGTGTGGGCGAAGGTCGCAGAAGAAATCGAGGAATTCAAGGAAGCCGAGACGTCCGAAGATCGCGAGCTTGAATTCGGCGATATTTTGTTCGCGCTCGTGAACGTGGCGCGTTGGAATGGCATCGATGCTGAAAACGCGTTGCGTGCGACGTGCGCGAAATTCCGTCGTCGTTGGAGCTTTATGGAAGGCGCGGCGTGGGCGCGTGGCGAGCGCCTGGAAGACCTCTCGACCGACGAGCAAGAGGAATTGTGGCAGCAGGCCAAAGCACATGAGCGCGAGGTGGCGGAGGCTCGCGAGGCTTAAACGCGTTTTGGGTTGAGTGTGCTTTCTGACGCGAGGCCGACGGCGGTGCGGTTATGGCCGTGGGCGGTTGCGGAGCGTGGGCTCGCGCGCCGCTCGCGGATAAATATTCCAGTTTGTGCGTTTTCCGCATGAGAAATGGGATGAAGCCTGTAACAATTGCTCATAAGCCGCAATGGCGGCTGGTGGGAGTTGCGGGAGAAAGGCTTCCTATGAAGGCGAAAATGATTCATCGGTGCATTCACGTGCTCGATTTGGAAAAATCGCTCGCGTTCTACAAACGCGCATTTGGGCTCGACGTTGTTCGCGAGATTTCTCGCGCGGAAGGCTCTCGCAAGATTGTCTACATAGGAAACGACACCACCGATTTCGAGCTTGAGCTCGTGTGGGAAAGCGGTCGCACCGAAGCGTACGACAATGGGAGCAATGATACTCATTTGGCGTTTGCGGTCGACGACGTCGATGCGGCGCGTCTTCTGCATGATGAAATGGATTGCGTGTGCCACGAACTCGGCCGCGATGGCATTTATTTCATCGAAGACCCCGATGGCTGCTGCCTGGAGATTGTGCCCAGCAATTTGTGGGACTAGGCGATTTGCGAGATCGTGGGTTTCATGGATCATGGGTTTGATCCGCCCGCCCCGCAGCGCTTGTCTGCTTCAATTGCCTCATAAGGGGGCGATTGAGCATGATTCTAAGACCGTCTGATTTCGGGTTTGAATCGATTCCCGAATTGCGGCAATTTATTGAGGGATCGCGCAACGAGACCGTTGGCGAGTTTCTGGAGCGCATCGCTTCGCATCTTGAAAGTGATTCGTTCGCTGGTAACAGGCGGAGGGCATCGTGCGCGATGCTCTGCTTTTTAAGCAATGTGATTGGGACCGACGAAATAGACCCAAATTCGCAAAGCGTCATCAACCGATTCTTTCGATTGCTGCGAGATGAATAGCGCGGTTACGCGCGCGCAAAACTGCCCTCCAGCAAGGACGATGGCCTGTTTTCTATTTGTCGAAGCTGCTTAGGAAATAATCGTACAAATCGGCGCGGACCGGCGTTTCCAGGTCGTATGTGATTTCGACGGCGGACGTGCTGCCGTCTTCCATGACGATCTGCTCGAACTGCCCTGTTGGGTGCATTTCTCCCAAGAAATAGAACTCGGTCCCATCGTCTTTGTCTTTCTTGTTTTTGCGCAAGAACAGAAAGCAGCGCATGCCGAGCTCTCTCGCATGCGCGAGGTTTCCTATTTCGGGTGATTGAAGCGTGCGGTTGCTCTTCGAAATGCAAATAATCTCGCGGTCGGATACAAATCGGTCTCCGTATTGCGTGGTCACGCTGATATCAGGGTCTTTTTCGTAATTGATGAAAACCGGAAAAGTGTTGGTTTCCTTGTCATGAAAGTAGCCACCGACATTCTGGTAATTTGGCTCTTTTGCCCAGCGTAGAAGCCTGCACACGTCTTCTCGTGTGTATTTCTGATTCAGTACGAAGTCGGTGTCTTTGTACGTTTCTGCAAAGGCGGCTTCGTTTCGCGAAAGGCCGAATTCGATCACGTCGGAAACGCAGCTGCGAAACCACGGATCGGAAAGTGCCGTCTCGAAGTGTGGGTCTAAGACGATTTTTCCGTCGACCTCCCTAATGAGTTGTTCTCCTCTTGTCGAGAATTCGCCTGAGAGCATACGGATGGTTGACGCGGTGGATTCATTGCTTCGGCAAGCTGCGGAAGCAATGTCGACTGAACCATCTGAGCTTTTAAGTAGCTCCTGGAGAACGAGCAGTTCGCCACGGCGTTTTCCGCTAGCCATTTTTGTTGATATGAATGCTTTTCGAACTCGGCTTTGGTTTTATGGGCGATGTCGCCCGTTGGGAAGGAGCGAAAGAGAACGTTCCACTCCTTGTTGCACGTCAGGGCAGTTTGCGTGAGGTTCGAGCTTCCAATGATGATGGTGGAAATGCCCCTCTTGTTGAAGAAATACCCTTTTGTGTGAAGATCTCCCTGGTAAACGCGTGTTTCGATGTTGGGATATTCGAGTAGCTTCCTGAGCGCGTCGGGATCGTCGAAGCAGAGATACGTCGATGTGAGAACGCGCCCCTTGATTCCCCTCTGTCGCAGTTGAGAGAGTATTTCGGCGAGCACCTGAATTCCGCTGGCCGTGATGAATGCGACCGAAAGATCGAAGCTCACGCAATCGAGGAATTCCCCTTTGATAACGGAGGGCACATTGCTTGCGGGATCGTTGTTGCTGAGAATGCGCGGCGCAAAGCGGTCGTCGGGCTTCTTCTCTGATCCGATGAAGCTTGCTTCGAGACTCTTTCTGAAAGCGGACTTCGCTTCTTCCGAAAATTCGACAACGTTGTATTCAACGCGCTGATTCATGGATGCCTCGATGGGGTGGGTTGCGTATTTGAAGACAATCATACCCGGGAAAACGTGCACGTGGCGCGATTCGGCGGTTTTCGGCAATATGGGATTGTAGGCCGGCGTTGGGTATAGAGTGCGTTTTCCTTCTTTGCCTTGCTACTGTTTTGTTCGGACGGTATCGTGGATCCTTTAGCATTGCGAAGCTTCGGGCTCGCTTTCATTTTGGTCATGAATCGAGGCAGTGTCCTATGAAAACAATCAACGTCGTTGCGGCCGTCATTGTGCATGACGGCAAGGTATTCGCGACTCAGCGCGGGTATGGCGAGTTTGCCGGCGGGTGGGAATTCCCTGGTGGCAAAGTCGAGGCGGGAGAAACCCCCGAGCAGGCGTTGGTTCGCGAGATTCGCGAAGAGCTCGAAACGACGGTCTCGGTCGATTCGTTTGTGTACCAGGTAGAATGCGATTACCCTGCGTTCCATCTGTCCATGGGGTGCTACATGTGCTCCATCGTGGAGGGGCATTTGCATTTGCTGGAGCATTCGGCGGCGAAGTGGCTCGGCGCGGCGAACCTTCGCTCGGTCGATTGGCTGCCCGCCGACATCGAAGTCGTTAATGCCCTCGAGGCTAAAGGAGTGCTTTCCTAAGTTGGCTTTCCCTGGAGAAAAATATCCGCTCGACATGGGCGAGCAAAATTGCCTTATTTCGAACATGCTTGCGTCGGAATGCCTGCTGCTGCTTATCGGCGTTGTTGGCTCCATGGTCGCAAGCGGAGTTGTTTCGGGCGATTGGTTCGGTTCGATCGTCGGGTTTGGCTGGGCGCACGAAATTGCGCTGTCGTGCATGAAGCTTTCCGCCATTGACACCATCGTGGCGGCCATTGTCGTGACCGTAATTGCGCTCGCTGTTGCCCATGCCATCGAATTCGTCGCGTCGCACACGACGTCGGGCAGGTTGAGCATTATTGCGAATCGCCGCGGTCTCAATGGCGAAATTCCGCGCATCGATTCGTATGCCGTGTTCGCGGGCATGTGCGCGGCGGGCTTTGCCGAGGAGCTTTTGTTCCGCTTCGTGCTGGTGGGCGGCGTGACCGTGCTTTTGGGCCTGTTCATCCCTGCAAAAATCGCCGTAATTGCCGCAATCGTTATTTCCACCGCCGTTTTCGTGTATGCGCACGAGGAATATCGCGATTGGTACACCCTGTCGGTGTGCGTGGCGATGTCTCTTGTGATGTGCATCGCGTTTGTGATTACTGGCAGTTATGTGGTGGTCGCGCTTGCCCATGCGGCGTACGACATCATCGATATCGAAATCGAGGGTTCGCGCATGGTGAACGAGGACGACTACTTCTTCGGCGAGGTTCCGCAAAGCGTGATGCTCGATATGTATGAGGAAATTTGCCGCGAAGAAAACGAGCGCGCCAATCGCAAAGAGTAGCGCTCATCGAAATAGATCGAAAAAAAGAAGGAGTCTGCAGAATGATTGCAGGCTCCTTCTTGTATAGGGCCGTTACCTCTTACGCCATGATTTTGCGGAAGAGCTCGACCACCTGGTCATGGTTGGCTTCGCGCGGATTGCCAGGGAAGCATGCGTCGGCCATGGCATCGCATGCCAGCTGCTCGAGGTCGCCTTCGATCAAGCCCGCGCACGTCTTGGGAATCTCGACGTCTTCGGAAAGCTGGCGCACGGCCGCGATGGCGGCGTCGGCTGCTTCTTCAGTGCTCTTGCCCGTGGTGTCAACGCCCATCGCGCGGGCCACATCGGCCAAGCGATCGACGACCACGGGTTTGTTGAATTCCATCGCGATGGGCAGAAGCATCGCGCAAGCAACGCCGTGCGGCGTGTCGTAGTGCGCCGAAAGCGTGTGCGCCATGGAGTGGTCGATGCCCAAACCCACGTTGGAGAAGCCCATGCCGGCGACGTATTGGGCGAGCGCCATGCCTTCACGGCCGCTCGCGGGCACGCCGCTTTTCGCTTCGGCCACCGCGTCACGCAGGTTCTTCGAGATGAGCTCGATCGCCTTTAGGTGGAACATGTCGGAAAGCTCCCACGCGCCCTTGGTGGTGTAGCCCTCAATCGCGTGCGTGAGCGCATCCATACCAGTGGCGGCGGTGAGGCTTGCGGGCATGGTCGCCATCATTTCAGGGTCGACAACGGCAACTTCAGGAATATCGTTCACGTCGACGCAGACGAATTTGCGTTCCTTTTCCGTATCGGTAATCACGTAATTGATAGTGACTTCGGCCGCGGTACCAGCGGTAGTGGGCACAGCAATGGTGAACACGGCATGCTTGGTGGTGGGCGCGACGCCTTCGAGGCTTACCACGTCGGCGAACTCGGGGTTCGTGGCAATAATGCCAATGCCCTTCGCGGTATCCATGGCACTGCCGCCGCCCACGGCTACGATGCAATCGGCGTCGCTTGCCTTGAACGCCGTCACGCCCGCCTGCACGTTCTCGATGGTGGGGTTGGGCTTAATGTCGCTGAACATTTCCCATGCGATGCCCGCTTCGTCGAGCAGGTCGGTGACCTTTTTCGTGACGCCGAAACGCACCAGGTCAGCGTCGGTCGCCACGAACGCTTTTGAGAATCCGCGACGGGTAAGCTCGCCGGGAATTTCCTGAATCGCACCTGCTCCGTGGTAAGAGATGTTGTTCAAAACGAAGCGATTTGCCATAGCTGCCTCCTTGCGTCGACGGGCTGCCGTTGCGCGTGGCGTTTGCGGCGCGTCCCCTTTGGCGTGCCCGATTGCTTGTAAGAACAAGATACTCGTTTGCCTGTTGTGCGGCACCGAAAATGGCGTCGTTTTCGAATTGTCGATGCGTCAGGGGCAAGCGATTTTCGCAACGAAACGTCAACATCGCGTGGCGCTGCTGTGGGCTTGCTTGACACTCGCGGGCGGCGAACTACAATCCTGTTTTGGCACTCGAACATGTTGAGTGCTAAAAATCGCCGCCGCCACGTGCGAACGCGGGCGAAACGCCTGCGCCACCTTGTGCGATACGGCGACCTTTGGGTAAAAGCCGCTTGAGCGGCACGCGAATAGAAAGGCCATTCGAGCTATGAAGAAGTTCAAGACAGAGAGCAAAAAGCTGCTCGACCTCATGATCAATTCGATTTACACGAATAAGGAAATCTTCCTGCGCGAGCTTATCTCCAACGCGTCCGACGCTGTGGATAAACTCTATTTCAAGAGCCTCACCGATACCGACGTGAAGCTCTCCAAAGACGAGCTGGCCATTCACGTATCCTTCGACAAAGATGCGCGCACCATTACCGTGAGCGATTCGGGCATCGGCATGACCAAAGACGAGCTCGAGAAGAACCTGGGCACCATCGCCCATTCCGGCTCGCTCGAATTCAAAACCGAAAACGACAAGGCTCAGGGCGACGACGTGGATATCATCGGCCAGTTCGGCGTGGGCTTCTATTCCGCATTCATGGTTGCCAAGGAAGTGCGCGTTGTGAGCCGCGCATTCGGCAGCGACGAGGCGTGGGCGTGGGTCAGCGATGGCGTTGAGGGCTACACTATCGAGGAAGCCGAGCGCACCACCAACGGCACCGATATCATCCTTACGCTGAAAGACGACACCGACGAGGAAAAATACGACACGTACCTTTCCGAGTGGGGTCTGAAGAGCCTTATCAAGAAGTACAGCAACTACGTGCGCTACCCCATTACCATGGATTGCGACAAGACGCGCGAAAAGCCGAAGCCCGAAGATGCCGGCGACGATTACAAGCCCGAATTCGAGCATTACACCGAGCGCGAGACCATCAATTCCATGGTGCCCATTTGGAAGCGCAGCAAGTCTGACGTGACCGACGAGGAATACAACGAGTTCTACAAGTCGAACTTCCACGACTTCGCCGACCCCGCGCGCACGATTAAGGTGCATGCCGAGGGCGCTCTTACTTACGACGCTTTGCTGTTCATCCCGAGCCGCGCGCCGTTTGACTTGTACAGCAAAGACTACAAGAAGGGTCTGGCACTCTACAGCTCCAACGTGCTCATCATGGATAAGTGCGAAGAGCTTCTGCCCGACTGCTTCAACTTCGTGCGCGGCGTTGTCGATTCGGCCGATTTGCAGCTGAACATTTCGCGTGAGACGCTGCAGCACAACAGCCAGCTGCGTGCTATTGCCAACAAGCTCGAGAAGAAGATCAAAAGCGAGCTCGAGAAAATGCGCGACAACCATCGCGACGATTACGAGAAGTTCTTCGAGCAATTTGGCCGCGGCCTGAAGTTCGGTATTTACCAGAGCTACGGCATGCAGAAGGGTCTGCTCGGCGACCTGCTGCTGTTCTATTCGGCCAAGCAGCAGAAGATGGTGACGTTCGAGGAATACACCGCCGCCATGCCTACCGACCAGAAGGCGATTTACTATGCCGCTGGCGATTCGACCGACCGTTTGGCGAAGCTGCCTGTGGTGAATTCGGTGCTCGACCGCGGTTACGACGTGCTGCTGTGCACGCAGGACGTTGACGAGTTCACGTTCCAGACCATGCAAACCTGGGGCGAGGGCGAGTCGGCCAAGGAGCTGAAGAACGTCGCGTCGGGCGATTTGGGCTTGGAGACCGAGGACGAAAAGAAGGCCGCCGAAGACGCCACGAAGGAAAACGAAGGCCTGTTCGGCGCCATGAAAGAAGCTCTGGGCGATTCGGTGACGAAGGTTGCGGTGTCCACGAAGCTTGCCACGGCCGAGGCCGCGCCGGCGTGCATCACCGCCGAGGGTCCTGTGTCGCTCGAGATGGAGAAGATTCTCTCGCAGATGCCCGACATGGGCGAAGCGCCCAAGAGCGATCGTGTGCTCGAAATCAACGCCGCGCACCCTGTGTTCGCCACGCTGAAGGCCGCGCAGGAAGCGGGCGATGCCGAAAAGGTGAAGACCTACGCGAGCCTGCTCTACAACCAGGCGCTGCTCGTCGAGGGCATGCCCCTGGAAGACCCGGTGGCCTTCGCGAACGCGGTTGCCTCGCTCATGAAATAGCCTGATTCCCAACCTGTTAAATGCTCGTAGCGTTTAACGGGTTTCGGTTGAGCTTGGTTGATGGCCTTGACCGTTGGCTCTAGTTGCCGATTCTGGCTGCTGGCCTCGGTCGCTTGTCGTGATTGCTAGCCTTGATTGTTGGCTTCCGATTGTTGAAAGCCGGTCGCATCCGCGGCCGGCTTTTTTCGTGCCCGCGTGCCCAACCTGCCGTGGACCTGCTCCACCTGTTAAACGCTACGAGCATTTAACAGGTGGAGCATTTAGTGGAGGAAGGTATCTGGCAGATTTTCGTTCGGTCGCATGCTGTTCTTTGTTGAAGCGGCCGGCATGCTCGTTGAACGTTATGAGTGCATGGCGACTCCTGAAACCCTTGCGGTATCGCAAGGTTTTTTGTATTGTGGTGGCATTCATATCGGGCGATTCAAAGGGGAAGTCCATGCTTTCTGTTTCGGAATGCGCGCAAATTTTGGGAGTGTCGACCGCTCGGGTTCGGCAGCTCATTGCCAGCGGCTCGCTTGAAGCTACAAAGGTTGGGCGCTCGTGGGTTTTGCCAGAGGCCGCGGTCTACGATCGCTTACTGAAGAATCCGTCGTCAGGAAGGCCCTCATCCTCGTCGGACGATCTGCATTCCGAGCGTATGGCATCTTCCGCAGAAAGCCGTTGCGACCTGCCACGTCTCTTCGAAGAATGCAAGAAGGCTTTTTCCTTTTGCGTTCCGCTTGACGTTCTTCAGTCGGCCAAAACGCAAGAAGAGGCTGATTTCTATATGGAGCTATCCGATTTCTTTTTGCGTCAAAAGCAGCGCGAACTCGTGAAACGTGGTGTGTACTAATGGCGAGCCAGCCTACGCTCGTTGTTTTTGCCGGCGTGAACGGCGCAGGGAAGTCGACGTTTTACCAATCGGGGCTTTGGTGCGAATGCGATACTGATTCGCGCATGTCCCGCATCAACCCTGATGAAATGATTGTCGCCGCGGGAAAGGACTGGTCGTCGCCGACTGACCAGCTTTGGGCGGGCAAGCAGGCGGTTGGTCAGGTTCGAGATAATTTCGCCCACATGAGGTCATTCAACCAGGAAACGACGCTTGCGGGGAAATCGGCGGTGGTGCGCATTCGGAAAGCGTATTCGCTGGGGTATAGGGTTCGGCTCTTTTATATCGGCGTGGATTCCCCGGAAGTCGCTTTGGTCAGAATTTGCCATCGCGTGCAAGTTGGAGGCCATGATATTCGCCCCGAGGACGTCGAGCGGCGTTTCTCTGCGAGTATTTCTGCCCTGGGTGAGGTTTTGTCGTACACGCACGAGGCGGTGGTTCTCGACAATACCGACGGCTTTGTCCATTTGGCTGCATGGAAGAATGGGACGCTCTGTTGGTGGTCTCCCGAAAGGGCGAAGGCCCATCCGTGGTTCGCGCGGGCTATTCAGCGCGAGAATTGGAGGGAGTGAGCCTTCAACTGAGGTTGAACCTGTTAAACGCTACGAGCATTTAACAGGAGGGGCAGGCCAGGGGAATGAACGGTTTCGGCCGCTCTTCAGCGTTGACGGTTTTTCGTAGCGAAGCGTTAACACTTTCGGCTTGCGCGCGACGCGTCGGTTACTATGGCGGTTTGTACTGATATATGTGGCGTGTGCCGCATAGGCCGACTCTTAAAGGAGCCTCATGGAATCGTTCGAAATCGTTCTGCTGCTGCTTGGATGCGTTCTTGTCTCAAGCATTTTCGACCAGGTATTTTCCCGCTTGGCCATGCCGCTTGTGCAAATCGCCCTTGGCGCGGTGGTCGGTTTCTTGATCGCCGAAGACCCCTCGGCGGTTATTTCCGATCCTGAGCTCTTCCTGCTCATCTTTATCGCGCCGCTGCTTTTCGACGAGTCGCGCCATGCCGATAAGGGCGCGCTTTGGAAAAACAAGGGACACATCATCTCGCTCGCTATTGGTCTGGTGTTCATTACGGCGCTCGTGGTTGGCTTCGTGCTGAACCTTATCGTGCCGTCTATTCCTCTTGCGACCGCCTTCGCGCTAGGCGCCGCGCTCGGTCCCACCGACGCCGCCGCCGTTGCCGCCATGGGCAAAGACGTCAAACTTACCGACCGCCAAAAATCGCTGCTTTCGGGCGAGGCTTTGTTCAACGACGCATCGGGCGTTGTGGCGTTCGAATTCGCCATTGCGGCGGCCGTCACGGGAACGTTCTCGTTGTTCAACGCAACGGCCACCTTTCTGTTCGACTTCGTTGGCGGCGTGGTCGTGGGCCTTGTGCTCGCGGCAATCGTGATGTTCGTGCTTGGCCGCGTGCGCGCGCTCGGTCTTGAAACGCCCACGGTGTTTCTGCTGTTCGAAGTGGTCATGCCGTTTTTCGCGTACCTCACCGCCGAGCACTTCGCCGTGAGCGGCATTTTGGCCGTGGTCGCGGCTGCGCTGTTCATGAAGTTCTACCCGAGCTCGCTTACCATCGAGTCGTCTCGCTACGCCGTGGCCAGCGAAAATGTGTGGGAGCTTATCGTATTCGTGATTAATGGCATCGTGTTCGTGTTGCTGGGCATGAAGCTTCCCGAGGTTATCCTGCCTACATGGAATGCGTCGGGCAGTCAGGGCGGCGCGTGGCTCCTCGTTCTTATCGTGCTTATCACAGCCATCGTGCTTGGCGTGCGTTTCGCGTGGGTCGTGGTTATGGAGAAGCTCACGCGCAATCGCGAGGGCATCCGTCCGAAAATCAACGCCGATTTCCTGCGCAACGCGGCCGTGATTACGCTTGCTGGCCCGAAGGGCGCTGTGACGCTTTCGGTCGTTATGTCGCTTCCGTACTTCGTTGCCGCGACAACGCCGTTTCCCAACCGCGACCTGCTCATTTTTCTTGCGTCGGGCGTTATTGTGCTTACGTTGCTCATTGCGAATTTCGTGGTGCCGCTGCTTGCTCCTGCCGAAGAAAGCGAAGGCGCCTCGCCGCGTTCGAAGGTGGAAGTCGACATTTTGCAGAATGTTATCGACGAGCTGCTTGAGAAAGAAACCCTCGAAACGGCGGTGCCTACGCGCGTTACCGTGCAGGCATACCGTGATCGTATGAACTTGGTGCGCGAGCGCGAGGTTTCCGACGACACGCTGCGCGGCATGCGCATTGATGTTCTGGGCGACCAGCTCGAATTCGTGCGCGAAAAAATGGCGGCGGGCGAAGTGAGTCGCGCGGCGGGCGAGCGCTATGCGAGTACGCTCAACCACAGCATTGACGTGCTTAAGCGCGGCTCTCATTCGAAATTTGCTTCGACGCTTGGTTCGGGTGCTCCCATTGTGGCGGGCGCGGGCGTTGCTCCCGGTGCGGTTGTAGCGCGGCCCGACTTGCGCAAGAAAGCCCCGTTCACATGGACGGTTCGCTTCATTGTGGACAAAGTTCGCGGTTCGAATATGACGGATGAATGCAAGCGCGAAATGTCGAAGCTCATCATTGCCGCCGAAGAACACGCCTTGCAGTATTTGGAAAGCATCGAGCCTGCGCTCGACGCTGAGGGCCGTCATGCTGCGGGTCTGTTGAAGAGCGAATACAACGCTAACCTTATGGCGTTGCGCCTGCGCGTGGCCCGCGTGGAAGCGGAAGCGGCCGTCGAAGCTCGCGAGGAAGCGCGAGAGGCCGCCGAAGAGAAGTGCGCCGTGCTGCCTGATTCCACGGCGAAGCTCGAGGCCATAACGGGCATCGACATTCCGAAGGTCACTCCCGAAAGCAGGCGTGTGCTCGATGCCGCCGAGGCGCGCGAAGCCCAACTGGAGGCTGTGATGGGGTCGCCTTCCGAAACGGGCACGATTCCGTTTGTTGCGCCCGATTCCGATGATGCCGATTTGGCGGCCAAGATGGCCTCCGCGGCAAATGCCGTGGCCGATGCCGCATCGGCGGCTTCCGCTGCGCTCGCTGGCGAAGAGACGCATACCGGCCGCAAGGTGCGTGGCACGTTTTTGGGAAAGCGTCGCGTGAAGGCGAAAACGCGCGACATCGAGGCCGAGGCGCTCTCGATGGAGCTCGAACAAATTCGCCTCATGCGCGAGGCTGGCCGCCTTACCAACGCAGATGCACGCGAGCTGCGCGAAGAGGTATATATGTTGCAGATGGGCCTCGAGGCCAGGTAACAAGCGAAGCTTTGCGCGCGCCAGCTGTCTCGCGCTTCGACAGCCCGGGCGTCCGACAATCCAACGCCCCCGCTTTGGACGCCGATGCGGGGGCGTTGGCGTTTTGTCGCTCGCGATGCCCGTGCTGTCCAGGGTGCTGTTTTGGCCAGCGCCCTTCTGCGGGACGCTAGTTCTCGGTCGCTTCTTCCACCATGCTGATGAGTTCTTGCTGGGAATGCACGTCGAGCTTCGCGTAAATATGGCGCACGTGGGTTTTCACCGTGTTGTGCGACAGCACGAGCTTTTCTTGAATGACGGGGCTCGTGCGTCCGCGCGCAAGCAGCTCGAATACCTCGGTTTCGCGCGCGGTGAGGCGATGCTTCTCGGCGACGGCGGCGCAGGCGGTTTTGAACGCGGTGTCGTCCGATTTTTGCTGAAGGCCTTCCGCAGGTTCGGCTTCTTCGGCGAGCTGCGCTGCGGCTTCTTCGCCGCTCGCGTTCTTCATGAGGCTTTCTGTATGGGCGGGAGTAATGCCCTCGATGGTTTCGGCGAAGCTGTAATTGCGCATGCCGACATAGTTGTATGCGACGAACGCGAACGTAATGGCCATGGTAATCCACGCGGCGACGGTCGCGTTGCTCGTAGATATTTCATTGACGAATTGCGCGACGGGCGCGCCAATGCCAATGCCGAGCCACTGCGTGGCCAAAAACGACGCGGAAACGGAAACCGCGCCCAGCTTGTTGCGCGCGCCAACAGCGGCGATGAAACAGTACATGAGCACGTTGAACAGGTCAGATCCCGCGCTCAGGAGCGTGCCATGGGCTTGCATGTTGAATGGATCGGCGCCGCCGAAAAGCAGCGGCGGCGTCGTGAGGAGGCCGCCGAAAAGCAGCAGCGGCGTCGTGAGGAGGCCGGCGAATACGAGCAGCATCGACCCTCGGTAAAGCGCGTCGGTGGAAATCGAGCCTCGCACCACGACAACGACAAGCGCAATGGTGACGGGAATGAACGAAATAAGCGCTCCTGCAACCGAGGAAGCGCTGCTCGCTCCGCCAAGTGCGAAGCCGCACGCGATGTTGAACAGCAGAATCGAGACGAACGCAAGGCTCGAAAACGACACGTATGAAGACGGGCTCGTGATATTGAGCACGTTAGGCGCGGTGGAGTCGTGAACGCTTTCGAGTATCGCGCGGGCGTCATGTCGAATGAACAGATAGCTTGCGACAAGTGCTGCGACGAAGGCTATGGTTGCCAGGCCCATAGAAGAGGGCAGTCCGAGCGCCATGAGGCCGCAGCGAAATGCGTATTCCAAAACGAATCCTGCGGGAACGGCGAGCATGGCGCGCGCTGCCCCCAAGTTGGCAAGGCCAACGCCGATAAGCACGGCGAGCCATGCGCTGCCAAGGCCGCCGAAGGGGGCGCCAAGAAGGAGCAGCGTTGTGTTGTTGGTAAGAACGCCTAAATAAAGAAGAATCGCCGCGCCGACGGTGGATGTCAGGCATGCCGCCGACCATACGCCCTCGCGTATGAGCGAAGGTCGCACATAGGCCGCCACGGCAACGGCGATAGAAAACGCCGCACCGCTGTACGTTGAAATTTCGCGAGCGACCGGCATAACGAGTGCGACGTTCGGAAAAAGCATCGTGTTGACGATGAATGACGAGAGCAACTCAAGCGTGAGTGCAGCGCATACGCGAAGTGTTGCTGGCGCGGCAACGCGTTCAGTAGTATCCATATCTCTTTCCCTCCGTGCAAAGTGTATAGCAACATGCTTGATTAGTCTGCTGTAAATCTCACCCTCTGAAGGCTATTTTGAGGTGAGCGATATACGAAATGCCTGTTCAGAGGTGCTTTATGAACTTCGCGGCCAAGGGGTGACGCAATGTGCCCGCTTCGAGCGTAATCTGCGAGCCACATTCGCAAAACAAACGAGGAGGGCGAAATAATGGAAGAGAAAATCACGAACAAGGGCGTTTCTCGCCGCAACTTCCTTGCGGGCGCTGCGCTGGCTGGCGTTGCTGCCGCAGGCGCGGGTCTTGCTGGTTGTGCTCCGGCGGGCAACTCCGCTAAGGGCGCCGCTTCGAAGGGTGCCGCTGCTGCAGAGACCGACGCTCCCGCATGGCTGGGCGTTGAGCCTGAGGTTGCCGAGTCTGATATCAAGAAGACCGAGGAAACCGACTTCCTTATTATTGGCGCTGGCACCGCGGGCATGTGCGCCGCTGGCACGGCTGCCGACCTTGGCATGAAGTTCATCCTTGCCGAGAAGAACGACAAGGTCACCGAGACCCGCGAGTACTTGGGCATCGTGAACTCCAAGGCAGCTGTTGCTCAGGGCGGCGAAGTTGACGGCATGAAGCTGCTCAACGAGCTCACCCGCTACGCTTCCGGCAAGTGCAACCAGGACGTCATCAAGATGTGGATCGACGAATCCGCCGAGCTGTTCGACTGGATCGATCCTCTGATGCAGGCAGCTGGCAAGCAGGCTGTTGTCGATATGCCTCCCGCGCACGCAACTGGTGGCACCGACTACATGCTGCCCGTTCTGCAGCACATCTATCTCACCCCGTACTCCGATCCCATGCGTAACGACGTTCTGCTCTCCCATGTTCAGGAGAAATCTGCCGACAGCGTTCGCTGGGGCTACGACCTGGTGAAGCTCGTTCACGAAGAGGGCAAAGTTTCCGGCGCTATCTTCAACACCTCTGAGGGCTATGTTCAGGTGAACGCCAAGAACACCCTGCTCGCCACGGGCGGCTACCCGGCCAACCCGACCATGATGAAGGCTCTGCAGCCTGCCGCTGTCGGTTGCTGCACCGCTTCGAGCTTCAACCCCGCCGACACCGGCATCGGCCTGAAGGCTGGCCTGTGGGCTGGCGGCGTCAAGGATCCCGATCCCGCGCCGATGATCTTCGACCGCGGCGCTGTCGAGGTTGGCGTTGACTGCGGTTACATCGGCAAGGGCGATGAGGCTGCATTCCCTGGCACCATCTACCAGGAGAACATCGGCAGCCAGCCGTTCATGAAGGTCAACCGCAACGGCGTGCGCTTCGCTAACGAATCCACCCCGTACGACACGCTCTGCTTCCAGGCCGCCCAGCAGCCCGGCGGCGTGTGGTGCTCCATCTTCGACGCCAATGCTCCTGAGGACATCATCCGCTTCTCGACCATCGGCTGCTCCGCATTTGCCAATCAGATGATGGCCGCCGGCATGCTTCTCGAAGAGTTTGTCGCAACTTCCCGCGACGCTGGCTACCTGAAGAAGGCCGACACCATCGAAGAGCTCGCTGACAAGCTGGGCTTCGAGGGCGAGTCCAAGAAGGCCTTCCTCGAGCAGGTCGAGCGCTACAACCAGCAGTTCGACGCTCAGGCCGACGACGACTACGGCAAAGAGGCCTATCGTCTGTCCGCCATTCGCACCGCTCCGTTCTATGGCCTGTGGTTCGGCGGCACGCTGCTCACCACCATCGACGGTCTGCGCATTAACTCTGAGTGCCAGGTTCTCGATGAGAAGGGCGCTGCTATCGAAGGCTTCTATGCTGCAGGCGACGTTTCCGGCAGCTTCTTCAGCGGCAACTACCCCGAGTACATCGTGGGCGTTGCTTCGGGCCGTTCTTCGACCCAGGGCCGTCACGTCGCTCGCAAGCTCGGCGGCGACCTGTAAGTCTCGGTATATGCCGGCGGTTTAATCGCCGCCGGCTCCGAGCCCAGATACCAGGCTTCGCTGGCCGCTTCTTTTGCCGACCCCTTCGGCTTAAGGCTCCCCTTGGTCAGCCTGCTTTTCGATATCTGGTTTCCGACGCTTGGGCTCCAATACCCGGTCCTGGCGCCTGGTTCCCTCCCTTATCCCTCATATAACTCGGGCGAGCCCTCTTCTTTTCTCCCCAAGCTCGCCATATCAACGCCGTTGCCCGCACCCCCTCCCTCCCCGCGGACAACGGCTTTTCTGTATTGCGTGGCCGCGAAAGCTCCGACTTAACAATCCCTCACTGAGATTTCAAGAGCCCCATTCGGTTACCGTCGAATGGGGCTCTTGTTGTATAGAACGGTCGAAAACCACAATATGTAGGTATTGCTCGTATATCTTCCCTATATGGGGCATATAAATAATCATTCAAAGTGACAGTTAAGTAACGTGCAAAATAAATTGTCAGATAAGTTGACAATGAGGCACTTAGATTTTATATTGCCAAATGTACCAAGAAGGCGCGAAGGTCGCGGAGGGCAAAAGCCGCGGGCTCCGAGCCAAACACGCAAGGTAAGAACAGTCGGTGGCAATGCCACCAGCGAGGCTGCAGGACGCGGCCTCGTCAACGAGAAAGGGCTGAATAGATATGGGCAAGATTCTGGGTATCGACCTGGGCACCACGAACTCCGCGATGGCGGTTATGGAAGGCAATGAGCCCACCATTCTGGTGAACGCCGAAGGCGACCGCACCACTCCGTCGGTCGAGGGCTTCCGCAAAGACGGCGAGCGTGTTGTCGGCAAGGCCGCTAAGAACCAGGCTGTCACCAACCCTGAGAACACCGTTTCTTCCGTGAAGCGCTTCATCGGCCGCAGCTACGACGAAACTGCCGAAGAGCGCAAGACCGTCGCCTACAATGTCGTGAAGGGCAAGGATGGCCGTTCCGTCGTCGACATCGATGGCAAGGAATACACTCCCGAGGAAATTTCGGCCATGGTTCTGCAGAAGCTGAAGGCTGACGCCGAGAAGCGCGTGGGCCAGCCGATTACCGAGGCCGTCATTACCGTTCCTGCATACTTCAACGATGCTCAGCGTCAGGCCACCAAAGACGCTGGCAAAATCGCTGGCCTCGAAGTGAAGCGTATTATCAACGAGCCTACCGCTGCTGCTTTGGCTTACGGCCTCGACAAGGTGAACAAAGATCAGAAGATTCTCGTGTTCGACCTTGGCGGCGGCACGTTCGACGTTTCCGTGCTTGAGCTCGGCGACGGTGTGTTCGAGGTTCTGTCCACCGCTGGCGACAACCACCTGGGCGGCGACGACTGGGACCACCGCGTCATCGACTGGATGGCCGACAAGTTCGCTGCTGACAACGGCGGCATCGACCTGCGCAAAGACAAGATGGCTCTGCAGCGCCTGAAGGAAGCTGCCGAGAAGGCGAAGATGGAGCTTTCCTCCACTACGCAGGCCTCCATCAACCTGCCGTTCATCACGGCCGACGCGACCGGCCCGAAGCACCTCGACTACACGCTGACCCGCGCGGAGTTCGAGCGCATCACGAAAGATTTGCTCGACCGCTGCAAGCAGCCTGTTGAGCGCGCGCTGAAAGATGCCGATCTTGGCACGGGCGACATCGACGAGGTCATTCTCGTTGGCGGCTCCACCCGTATGCCGGCTGTTCAACAGCTCGCTGAGACCATGACGGGCAAGAAGCCGAATATGTCGGTGAACCCCGACGAGGTCGTCGCTATTGGCGCGGCCGTTCAGGGCGGCGTGCTTGCCGGCGATGTTGAGGGTATTCTGCTCCTCGACGTCACCCCGCTTTCCTTGGGCGTTGAAACCATGGGCGGCGTGATGACCAAGATGATCGACCGCAACACTACCATCCCGACCCGCAAGACCGAGATTTACTCCACGGCCGCCGATAACCAGACGTCCGTTGAGATTCATGTTCTGCAGGGCGAGCGCCAGATGGCCAACGACAACAAGACCCTTGGCCGTTTCCAGCTCACCGGCATTCCTGCGGCTCGCCGCGGCGTGCCCCAGATTGAGGTCACGTTCGACATCGATGCCAACGGCATCGTGAACGTTTCCGCTAAAGACCTGGGCACTGGCAAGGAGCAGCAGATCACCATCTCTGGTTCCACGGCTCTGTCCGACGACGAAGTCGACCGCATGGTGAAGGACGCCGAGGCTCACGCCGACGAGGACGCGAAGCGCAAGGAAGAGATCGAGGCTCGCAACAACTGCGACTCTCTCGTGAATGCCACCGAGACTACGCTCAACGAGCTGGGCGACAAGGTTCCCGCCGACAGCAAGTCCACGGTTGAGGCCGCTATCGCCGAAGCCAAGACTGCGCTTGAGGGCACCGACATCGACGCCATCAAGGCTGCTACCGAGAAGCTGCAGCAGGCAAGCTACAAGCTGGCCGAAGTTGCCTACAGCAATCAGGACGCCGCCGCTGCTGGCGCTGGCGCCGCGGGTGCCGCTCCCCAGCAGGATGACGGCCCCATCGAGGCCGACTATGAGGTCGTCGACGACAAGAACGAAGGGAAATAATCATGAGCAAGGACGGTAAGAACAAAGCCGCCCAGGAGCCTCGTGGGATTCCTATCGACGGCGCAGATGAAGTAACCGAAGGGGCGGCTGAAGCGGCCGCCCCGGCCCCCGAGGCCGAACCGGCGGAAACCGCCGAGGCCGAGGCTGATTCCATCGAGGAAGAGGCCGAGGCGGTTGTGGCTGACGCCGAGCGCGTCGCCAAGGCCGAAGCTGAAGCGGCCGCCATGCGCGATAAGTACCTTCGCCTTCAGGCGGAATGGGACAACTATCGCAAGCGCACGGCTGAAGAGGCTGGCGAGATGCGCGTTCGTGCCGCTGAAAAGCTCATGGGCGATTTGCTCCCCGTGATGGACGACTTCGAGCGCGCTATCGCGCATGCCGAAGCCAACGGCGATGCCGGCCTGCTCGACGGCGTGAAGGCGATTTCGACCAAGCTTTCCGAATCGCTCGGCAAGCACGGCCTTGAAACCATCGACCCCGCGGGCGAGGCGTTCGACGCGCTTGAGCACCAGGCCGTAGGCCAGGTCGAAGACGCGAGCGTGCCCGACGAGACCGTTGCGCAGGTGTACCAGAAGGGCTATCGCCTGGGCAAGAAGGTTATTCGTCCGGCAATGGTCACCATCTCCACTGGCGGCCCGAAGCGCGAAGTCGAAAGCGACGACGCAGAATAGTATGTATTGGAAGGCGGGCGCAGTGCTCGCCTTCTTTGTAGAAATCGCACGTCAGAATAAAAGGAGGTGGCGCAGTTGGCAGCCACGCCGGACTACTATAAGACGCTCGGGGTTTCCCGCAGCGCCACGGACGAAGAGATTAAGAAGGCCTATCGCAAGCTTGCACGCACGAACCATCCCGATGCAGGCGGCGATGAGGAAAAGTTCAAGGAAATCAACGAGGCCTATGAGGTCTTGAGTGATAAGAAGAAGCGCAAGCTTTACGACCAGTACGGAACCGCCGATGGGCAGCGCATTCCCTATGGATGGGGCGGCGGCGCTGGGGCTTCGGGCTTCGGCGGCTTCGGCAGCTGGGCTGACATTCTGGATAGCATTCGCCGCGGTGAAGGCGTGGCGGGCGCAGGAGGCTTCAACATCGATGATATTTTCGGCGGAGGCGGCTTCGGCGGTTCTGGCTTCGGCGGGCAATACCAGCCGCAGCCTCAAAAGGGCCGCGATATGAACGTGACGCTCAACGTGAGCTTCGATGAAGCATTCAATGGTTGCGTCAAGAAGGTGAGCGTGCGTAATCCCCAGGGCGGCGTCGAAACGCTTGACGTGAAGGTGCCTGCCGGCGCGGTCGATGGCGGCCGCGTGCGCTTCCGTGGCAAGGGTGCCGCGGGTGCAAACGGGGGCCCGGCCGGCGATTTGCTTGTGACTACGAAAATCAGCGAGCATCCGCTGTATTCGCGCCATGGCGCCGACGTGCTCATGACGGTGCCCATTACGGTTTCCGAAGCTGCTCTCGGCGCGAAAATCGTGATTCCCGCGCCCGACGGCACGAAGATCCGCGTAAGCGTTCCCGCCGGTTCTCAAGACGGTACTGAGCTGAAAATCAGCGGCAAGGGCGCCCCGAACGTGAAGGGCTCGGGCAGCGGCGCGCTGCGTATTACGTTCCATGTGGAAATCCCCAAGCACATGACCGAGCAGCAAGAACAGGCCATGATCGACTTCCAGGCGGCTTGCGAGCATGCGGGCCAAAACGTTCGCGAGCATTTAGGCGTGTAGGAGATAGCAATGGCAGACAGGCACACACCTCTCTATATGATCGGCGTCGCGGCCCAGTTGGCGGGCGTGCACCCTCAAACGTTGCGCATTTACGAGCAAAAGGGCCTTGTGAGCCCTCAGCGCACGAGCGGCAACACGCGTATGTATTCGCAAGCCGACATCGAGCGCCTTGAGCTTATCAACGAGCTCACAAGTGAGGGCATCAATCTTGCGGGCGTCATTCGAATTTTGGATTTGAAAGGTCGTCTCGACGAGCGCGATGAGGAAATCGACGACTTGCACAAAAAGGTGCGTCGCCTGGCCGACCGCGTGCATGAACTCGAAACGCGTGAAAGCGTATCGCGCCTCATGCTTCCCGCGAGCACGCAAAACATCGAGGTGCGTTAGTGCGCCAACCTGCTCAATGCTCGTAGCGTTTAGCAGGTTTTATTCGAAACCAATTCTCTCCATCTAGGAAGGAGATAGCTTTATGAGACTCGACAAACTTGCAGTAACCGCTCAAGAGGCATTCCAGGCTGCCATGGGCATCGCGAGCGACGCCGACACGTCGTCGGTCGAGCCGATTCATCTGCTGAAAGCCCTGCTCGATGCGGGCGAGAACAACATCTCGGCCATCATCAAGCGTGTAGGCGCCGACCCGGCGATGCTTTCGGGCGAAGTCGATAAGGCCATCGCCAATGGACCCAAGGTCACAGGCGGCGTGATGGGCATGCCCCTTCCGTCGCAAGGCCTCATGAACGCCATTGACAACGCGGTGAAGGCCGCTGAAAAGATGGGCGACTCTTATGCGACGAGTGAGCATTTGCTCATTGCCCTCACCGAAGACAAGGGTCAGGCGGGCAAAATCCTCAACGGCGCAGGCGTGACGCGCAAAAACATCGAAGAGGCCTACGATGACCTTCGCGGCGACACCCGCGTGACCGACCAGCAGAGCAAAGCCGAGCTTGATGCGCTGAACCAGTACGGCCAAAACCTCACTCAGCAGGCGCGCGAGGGCAAGCTCGATCCGGTCATCGGCCGCTCCGACGAGATCCGCCGCACCATTCAGGTGCTTTCGCGCCGCACGAAGAACAACCCTGTGCTTATTGGCGAACCGGGCGTTGGCAAAACGGCAATCGTCGAGGGCTTGGCCCAGCGAATCGTTGCGGGCGACGTGCCGTCGAGCCTGAAAGACCACGATGTTATCGCGCTTGACTTGGGTGCTATGGTTGCGGGCGCGAAGTACCGCGGCGAGTTCGAGGATCGTTTGAAGGCGGTTCTGCGCGAAGTGAAGCAGAGCAACGGCCGCATCATTCTGTTCATCGACGAGCTGCATACCATCGTGGGCGCTGGTTCCACGGGCGATTCGTCCATGGACGCGGGCAACATGCTCAAGCCCGCATTGGCGCGCGGCGAACTGCATGCCATCGGTGCGACGACGCTCGACGAGTATCGCAAATACATCGAGAAAGATGCCGCACTTGAGCGTCGTTTCCAAACGGTGCTCGTGGGCGAGCCTACCGTGGAAGACACCATCGCCATTTTGCGTGGCCTGAAGGAAAAGTACGAAATCCACCACGGCGTGCGCATCACCGATTCGGCAATCGTCGCTGCGGCCGAGCTTTCGAACCGCTACATTTCCGACCGTTTCCTTCCCGATAAGGCCATTGACCTTATGGACGAAGCCGCCAGCCGCCTGCGCATCGAGATTGACTCCATGCCGCAGGAAATCGACGCCGCTCAGCGTAAATATACGCAGATGCAAATCGAGGAACAGGCGCTCATGAAGGAAAACGACCCGGCGAGCGCCGAGCGTTTGGAAGAGCTGCGCAAGCAAATGGCCACGTCGAAAGAATGGCTCGATGCGCGCAAGGCCGAATGGCGCAACGAGAAAGATGTCATCGAGAAGGTGCAAACCTTGAAGGCCGATATCGATGCGGCCCACGTTGACGAGGAGAAGGCCACGCGCGAGGGCGACCTGGTGAAGGCTTCCGAGATTCGCTATGCGAAGATTCCCGAGCTGCAGCGCCAGCTGGCCGAGGCCGAAGAGGCTGTGAACGCCAAGCAGGGCGACGGCGCCATTTTGAAGGAAGAGGTTTCCGACGAGGAAATCGCCGAAGTCGTGAGCGCGTGGACGGGCATTCCCGTGTCGAAGATGATGCAGGGCGAAATGGCTAAGCTTGTTGACCTGGAGAGCCAGCTGCACAAGCGCGTCGTGGGCCAGGATGAGGCCGTCTCGGCGGTCGCCGGCGCCATTCGCCGCAATCGCGCGGGGCTTTCCGACCCTGACAGGCCCATTGGCAGCTTCCTGTTCCTGGGCCCCACGGGCGTTGGCAAAACCGAGCTCGCGAAGGCGCTCGCTGAATACCTGTTCGATACCGAACGCGCCATGGTGCGTATCGACATGTCCGAATATATGGAGAAGTTCAGCGTGCAGCGCCTGATCGGTGCCCCTCCGGGATACGTGGGCTATGACGAGGGCGGCCAGCTTACCGAGGCCGTTCGCCGTCGTCCGTACAGCGTGATTCTGCTCGATGAAATTGAGAAGGCGCACCCCGATGTCTTCAATATTTTGCTGCAGGTGCTCGACGATGGTCGCCTGACCGACGGCCAGGGCCGCGTGGTGAGCTTCAAGAACGCGATCATCATTATGACGAGCAACATTGGCTCGCAGACGATTCGCGATTTTGCGGCCGACGCGCAGGAAGAGGCCAAGGAACAGGGCGCCACGATGGGCGATTTGGTTCAGGATATGATGCAAGCCGATGCCGCCGGCTTTGCGAAGAAGATGGCGGAATTCCAGGCCGCAATGCAGGAGAACCTGCGTGCGACCTTCAGGCCCGAGTTCCTGAATCGTATCGATGACGTTATTACGTTCAAGCCGCTTTCGTCCGAGAACATCGAGAGCATTGTTGCTCTGCAGATCAAGGACGTGCAGGCTCGCTTGGCCGATCGTCGTATCGAACTCGAAGTGAAACCCGCCGCCATCGAATCGCTTGCCATCGACGGTTTCGATCCGGTGTATGGCGCGCGTCCGTTGAAGCGTTTGGTGCAGCGTGAGGTCGTCGATCGCGTGGCGAATGAGATTGTTGCCGGTCGCGTGATGGAGGGCTCGAAGGTTACCATCGACTCTGATATCGTCGACGGCTACACCTGCAAGGTTGAAAACCCGCAGGCCGCGGCCGACGAACACGGACAGGTCGCTGCCGGCGAACAGACCTATGAGGTTCCCGCTGAGTAAAGCGATGTGTTGCGCGGCGTGGGCGAGGGATCCCGCAGCGTGACGAGGCTCAGCGTGGAGCTTGGGTCGCGAGGCTTGCGGCGCAATGCGTGAAGCGCGGTGGCGTTGCGCGTGTCGGCTGGCTCGAGAAAATCAACCATGGCGTCCGGGGCGCACCGTTCACTCAAGCAATAGGCGGAAATGCTCCGCTCGAGAAATCGAGCGGAGCATTTTTTTATAACGAAGTCGAGGATTGCTTGCTTGATTCGTGCTCTGCTTCGACGCCGAGCATGTCGAACAGTTCTTGGCGCGTATGGATGTCGAGCTTCTGATAAATGTGGCGAACATGGGCCTTCGCTGTGCCGTTCGCGATGAACAGCTCGCGCTCAATGATTCCCACGGTTTTGCGCTGCCCGAGCAGCAGGAGCACCTCTTCTTCGCGCGTCGACAGCTTATACTCGCGCGCGACAGTCGCTACGCGCGTCGCGAGTTTGTGCTTCTTTTCGGCAGGCGTTTTCGTTCGTGGCTCTACCGTGAGAATTGATTGCGTCTCGGGCGTGACGGGGACGGCACCCCAATTGCTCGAAAGCTCCTTTTCCGACATGAAAATCATTGTGGCGGCAACGATGGAAATAACCGCGAGCGTACTGGTAACTACCTCGATGTTTGCGGGGGCAACGCCGATTGATCCTAAAGCCTGGCTTGTATCGCGACCGAGCAGCATGAAAATCTGGCGGACGCCGCGCTCGATGCCGAAGAGCCAGATGGGCGATGCACCATAGCGATAACAGATGCTGGCAATGATGATCATAATCAGTATTGATTGCATAGTGTAGCCGGCGGAAATGCAAAAGGAGCTTACCGATTCGCTAAATGGGTTGAACGCGGGAAGCAGCAGGAATGCCGCCACGGTGATGGGCAGTGCCCCTCGATAGATAAGCCCGAAATCGAAGTGTTTTCCACGAATGCATACGCCAAGGAAAATCGCGAGTGCGGCGAAGAGCGTTCCGGGCGACGAGTGCGGTCCGAATCCTCCCGAATAAGAGCGCATCTCTAGCAGACCATAGGCGAATGCGTATGCCGCCATGAGAAATACTGCTTTCCAAGGTATGGAAAACTCGGTCGCTTCGCGGCGAGCGGGGCGATCTGATTTCGGGATATGGAGGAGTGCGGAATGTGCGCAGAGTAACGAGACGAGCGGAAGAAGCGCCGTCATAACGAAGAGCCATTCAAATTTAAAGCCCTCATATACATAAATGACGAGCGCTCCGGCTACGATAGAAAGCGAATAATAGGCAGCGACGCGAAATGGGTTGAGGCTGCCGTAGATTTCGCTCCATATGACAATCATGAACGCGATGCCTACGCCGCCAACGATTCCCGACACCGTTCCAAGCTCGGTCGCGATATTCGGTGCGTAGAATGCCGAAAACGAGAGTGCCGTAGACGTAGTGAGCAAAATGCACGTCATCGTAAGAGCGCTGCGCCGGCCAACGAGTGTTTTGATTTTATTGGCGAAAATCGCGCACAGCACTACGGTGAGCACCGTGATTGAGTCGAAAAGGTCGCGAGGCGTCGCCATGTTGAAGGGGAAAGGCACGAACGTGCCCACGAAGGCGATTTCGATCCAGGCTCGATAAATGCCGAGGCCCAAGAAAGCGAGCGGCACCACGGGAATGTACCCGAATAGCAGCGAGCCCCTGAGCTCTTCGGCAAGACTTGCGTCCAGTTCATCGCATTTGTCGTTTTTTATAGGTTCAATTTCATGCGTATCGCATGGCGTTTGCTTTGGCACAATCCCTCCCCGATAGTGCGTTCGAGAGCTATTTTTGCACGTCGGCCGAGGGTTATATAGGGGGTTATAGAAAAATAACCCCATAAAATCGATTTCGGTCGATGCTTTGCCTCCTGTTTCTGTCTAGATTTTAGGGCGTTCCGAAGGGGAACGGCGGTGGTCTGTTCGGGTGAGAACGGGCTGCCAACGAGAAACAACAGGAGGGATATCATGGAACTTTCACGTCGCGATTTGTTTAAATTCGGCGGCATCGCAGCCGTTGGAGCGGCCGGCGCAGGCATGCTCGCGGGCTGCTCTCCGTCGGGCGGATCGTCGAAGGGCGCTCCGGCTGCCGCTTCTAAAGATACTGACGGTTTGCCGAGCTTCTTCCAGGCTCCCGAACCCATTAAAGACGTCAAGGAGACCAAGGAATTTGACGTGGTCGTAATTGGCGCAGGCGCCGCAGGTGTGCCGTGCGCGCTGGCCGCGGCCGATGCAGGCGCGAAGGTTGCGCTTATTCAGAAAGAGAGCCAGGCGGTTTCTCAGGGCAATACGTGCGACTCGCTCGAGGCCTCCACGAGTGCCGCCGGCAAGGCGGCTGTGATGTCGTGGCTCACCGAGCAGTGCGCATGGCGTTCGCACCGCGATCAGCTTGAGCTGTGGGCAAACAATTCCGGCGAAGCTCTGCATTGGTTGTGGGATAAGGCGACCGAAGCTGGCTGCCAAGTCGTCGACACCACCAAGAAATGGACGAGCAACATCTCGGTTATCGACGAGCAGCCTGTTTCTTATTTCGCATTTGATTTTGGCCCGAAACCTTACAACACTGGCTCGGGCATGCGCGATTTGTGCGACTACTTCAACGGCAAAGATGGCTTGGAAATCTTCTATTCCTGCCCGGCTGAGCAGCTCGTGAAAGACGGCGATAAGGTCGTGGGCGTCATTTGCAAAGACGGCAGCGATTACGTGCAGTTCAATGCGAAAAACGGCGTTGTTGTCGCGACGGGCGACTATACCAACGATGATGAGATGATGGCCTACTACAACCCCGACATGAATCATCTTGATCGCAAGGAGACCAATAAGACTGGCGATGGCCAGAAGATGATGGTATGGGCTGGCGGCCGCATGGAGAGCGTATGCGGCTCCAAGGTGCAGCATGACTTCGACGCGGGCCCGGGCTCTATGGCCGACATGCCGTTCTTGACTGTGAAAAATGACGGCACCCGCTTCTGCAATGAGGCACGTAGCGCCATGGCCTACAACGGCAACTTCCTTACGAGCGAAGAGGACAACGGCTATTACACGCAGGTGTTTGATTCGAATTATATGACCGACTGTGCTGACTGGCCGGGCAAGCTCTATGACCCCGAGGCTATTAAGGCGTACATGCCTGAGGAGCCGGGCGAGAAGAAGGGCGTGTACCCCGATTTGGCTGCGACTTTCAAGGCGGACACCATCGAGGAACTCGGTAAGAAGCTTGGCCTTACTGACGTGGACGCGTTCGTGAAGACGGTTGCTCGCTACAATGAGCTCGTCGATGCCGGTGTTGACGAAGACATGGGCAAGCCCGCCAAGTGGCTGAAGCCTATCAAGCAGGCCCCCTTCTACGGCATCCATCGTCACATTCGCCTGTCCACTATCGTCCATGGCGTGAACGTCAATGGCGAGATGCAAGTGCTTGACAAGGACGGCAATCCTATCGAGGGCCTGTATTCTATCGGCAATTGTGCCGGCAACTTCTTCGGCAGCCCCGACTATCCCATGGATTTGCCCGGCCTTTCCCTCGGCCGTTGCCATACTCAGGGCTACGTTGTAGGTAAGATGCTCGGCTCCAAGTAATCGATAGTTCAATAATCCTATTGCTTTCCATGTGGCGACCTCCCTCCCGTATGGCCGCATGTAAAAGCAACGCAAGCCCCGCTCGGTTTGTCCGAGCGGGGCTTTGTCTATTGAATCGGTTTTGTTTACGTCGTGATCCGATACCCTGAAACCTGAGGTAACTTTTACTTGTATATACCCCATGGGGGTATATAATGCAGTTTGCGCATTGTGGAACGGGAAGTGCGTTTGTCGCTTCGAATTTGCGTGTGCTTGTTTTGAAGAGCGGAGTTGTCATGGCCGAAGAGATGAAACAGTGCTGTGCGTGCCGGCATAAAGAAACCGAGCGCGCCGATGATCTGCAACACGATTTGACCAAGCGTCTAAACCGTGCAATTGGGCAGCTCAATGGCGTGAAAGACATGATTGCCGACAATCGCTACTGCGGAGATGTGCTCGTGCAACTTGCGGCGGCAGAGTCGGCCGTGCATCGCATCGCCGAAATCGTTTTGCAAGACCACATGGAAACGTGCGTGGTGGAGCAGGTGCGCGCCGGCAACGTCGAGGTGGTCGATGAGGCCATGCGGCTCATCAAGAAATTCATGTAGCACGGGTTTTGCTTGTCGTCTCGCCCTTTGCGGGTGGGCCCTTCTGGGGCCACGGCTCGCTACCGTTCGCTTCGCTCACTATGCGCTCGCCTGGCTGCGTTTCATTTTGAAATGAAGGGCAGAAGTGAACGCAGACGACCCCAGAAGGGCCCGCCCGCAAGGGGCGAGGCTTTAGTATTGCGCTGGCGGCGATTGGAATCCGCTGGCTGGAGTAGAGAAGATACAAGGCATGAAACAGACTTTCGACATAACGGGAATGACATGCGCGGCGTGCAAGGCTCGCGTCGAGAAAGCCACGGCGTCGGTCGATGGCGTGGCCGAAGTTGCCGTGAACCTGTTGAAAAACAGCATGGAGGTTACCTACGCCGACGAATCGCCGGATGCGGTTGCTCGGGTGAACGCGGCTATCAGTGCCGCCGTTGATAAAGCGGGCTACGGCGCCGAGCCGCGTGCCGCGGCAGGCGAGGGCGCGCAACCTGCCACGCAGGGCGGCGTTTCTGCGGCCAAAGCTGCGCGAGAGGCGGCGAACAAAAAGGCGGCCGAAGCCGAGGGGGCCATGCGCCGCCGCCTAATCGTTTCGTTCGTGTTCACCATTCCGCTGTTCTATCTTTCTATGGGCCACATGTTCTCGTGGCCGCTTCCCGCGTGCTTCTTGGGCCACGAGAACATGATCACGTTTGCATTCACGCAGTTCTTGCTGCTCATTCCCGTTATCGCGGTGAACTTCAAATATTTCAGCGGCGGTTTCAAAAGCCTTGTGCATGGCGTCCCCAACATGGATTCGCTCATCGCGCTTGGCGCCACGGCATCGACTGCGTACGGCATTGCAGCCATTTATCGCATTGGCATTGGAATGGGAGCGGGCGACATCGACGCGGCGCATATGGCCGTGATGGACTTGTATTTCGAATCGGCCGGCATGATTTTGACGCTCATCACGCTGGGCAAATATTTCGAGGCACGCGCGAAGGGCAAAACGACCGATGCGATTTCGTCTCTTCTCGACCTTTCTCCTAAGGTTGCAACGCGGCGCGAGGGCGAAACCGAGGTTGAGGTGCCCCTTGAACAGGTGCAGGTCGGAGACGTGCTCGTGGTGCGCGCGGGCCAAACAGTGCCGCTCGACGGTACGGTTGTCGAGGGCTCGGCCGCGGTGGACGAATCGGCACTTACGGGCGAAAGCGTTCCCGTGGAAAAGCAGCCGGGTGATGGCGTGATTGGCGCGACTATTTCGAAAACGGGATGGTTCGCCATGCGCGTCGACCGCGTGGGCGATGACACGGCGCTTGCGGGCATCATTCGCATGGTCGACGAAGCGACTTCGACCAAAGCCCCCATCGAGAAGCTTGCCGATAAAATCAGTGGCATTTTCGTGCCCGCGGTCATCGGCATCGCGATCGCGACGTTCGTCGTATGGATGCTCGCGTCGGGCGATGTGTCGATTTCGCTTACTCATGCGGTTTCGGTACTTGTGATTAGCTGCCCGTGCGCGCTTGGCCTGGCAACGCCGTGCGCCATCATGGTAGGCACGGGCCGTGGCGCGCGTGCCGGCATTTTGGCGAAAACGGCCGAAGCACTGCAAACTGCCCACGACGTGAAAACCGTAGTGCTCGACAAAACGGGCACCATCACCAAAGGCGAGCCTGAGGTTACCGATATGCTATGTGCCTCGGGAGTGGAGGCAAATGAGCTGCTGCGCGTTGCGGCGGCCCTCGAGAAGAAATCGGAGCATCCGCTTGGCCGCGCAATTGTTTCGCGTGCGGAAGGCATGGGCCTTCGCGTCGCCGAGGCGAGCGAATTTCGCCAAATTCCCGGCGGCGGTGTTGCGGGCGTGTATGACGGAACCGTGTGCATAATGGGCAATGTCCAGCTCATGCACCAGCATGGCGTGTATTTGGGCGAATTCGAGCACGAAGCCGAACGCTTGGCCGACGAAGGCAAAACTCCGCTGTTCTTGGCGGTGGGCGCTGGCGTGGTGGGCATTATTGCGGTTGCCGATACCGTGAAGCCCACAAGTGCTGCTGCCGTATCGGAGCTTCGCGATATGGGAGTGCGCACGGTTATGCTTACGGGCGATAACGAGCGCACGGCGCGGGCTATTCAGCGCGTATGTGGCGTGGACGAAGTCGTTGCCGGTGTCTTGCCCGAAGGCAAAGAGCGCGAGGTTGCGCGTTTGTCCGGTGAAGGTGCCGTGGCTATGGTGGGCGATGGCATCAATGACGCGCCCGCGCTCGCTCGAGCGAATGTGGGTATCGCGATTGGCGCGGGTACCGACATCGCCATCGAGTCGGCCGACATGGTGCTCATGAAAAGCGACTTGCTCGACGTTCCCGCGGCCATTCAGCTCTCGCGCGCGACCATGCGCACCATTAAGCAGAATCTGTTCTGGGCGCTTATCTACAATGCGATTTGCATTCCCGTTGCGGCGGGCGCATTCTCGTGGGCGGGCCTTACGCTCAATCCCATGATTGCGGCCGCGGCCATGAGCTTAAGCTCGGTGTGCGTGGTGAGCAATGCTCTGCGTTTGCGCACATGGAAGCCTTGTTTTTCCGAGCATGCGCAGGAAGAGGCGTCGCGGCGCTTTCTTCCTGAAGACGAAATCGTCGTTCGCGAAATTGCGTACAAATTGCCGGAAGGCATTCAAAATACCCTCGAAAGAAAGGAACCGTTCATGGAAAAGACTCTGCATGTTGAAGGCATGATGTGCCAGCACTGCGTCGCCCACGTGAAGAAGGCGCTCGAAGGCGTCGCGGGCGTGGCGAGCGTCGATGTCGACCTTGATGGCAAGAAGGCCACCGTGCAGCTCGTCGAAGACGTTGCCGACGCTCAGCTCATCGACGCCGTGGTCGACGCGGGCTACGAAGCGAATATGGCATAACGCTTTCTCGTTGGGGCCGCGCCGATTCTGCGCGGCTCCGTTCGGCGGGGCTGGATTGCTGACGCGCAGGGGTGTTGGCGGGTTTTTGCGCGGGGTGCCGGACCGTGGCAAGGCGGTGCTATCGCGAGTACGAATCGCCGGTTGCGTTGCGGATGCGGTTTGCGCTGGGCCTCGAGGCGAGTTTATTCAACGGTTTCGTAACTGCGCGGCCAAGAGTTCGTTTCGAATGCGCGTCTGCGGGGCGGCGCGTGGGTTCGCGCGTATAATGGAGCCAACGAAAGCTTCTTACGAATTGAGGATTCCATGACCGAGTTCGAGAACAACAAGCGTGCGGAAGACACGGCTGCCGAAAAACCTGCCGCTCCCGCTCAGCCCGCGACGGTTCCGCCGCTGCAGGGCATGCCGACCCCGCCGCAATCTGCGGGCCAGGTTCCTCCTGCCGGAAACCCGTACGCAAATGCGTCGCAGCCGCAGCAGCCATCCGGCCAAGCTCCGTTCTACGGTGCCCCCGCGCAACAGCCCCAGGGCGCTCCTCAGAACATGCCTGGCATGCCTCTGCTCTATCTTACGGGGGGAATGAAGTTCGGTTGGGCCGCGTGCGGCTTCTTCCTTGGCCCCATCGCCATTTTGCTTGCGTGGCTTACGAACCAAAGCAATTTCCCGCAGGCGAAATCCGAGGCGATTAAGTTTTCGCTCATTGGATTTTTGGCAACGTTCGTCATCTGGGTGCTGCTCATCGTCTTGTTCGGTGTGGCTGCATGCTCGGCGTTGACCTATGGACCTTCGTACTACTCGTATTACTAACGTTATTTGATCCATGTTTTGCAAATAGCGCCCAAAGGCTCGCCGCTTAGCAGTGGCGAGCCTTTTTGGTGCTTGCGACGTTGTGATATCGTGTTTTTCGATGCGCCGTTACGCTATCGTTGCTGGCGCTTTGTTTATGGATGCTAAACTGCACTTTCAGGTCTCAACCGAAAGAGAGGGTGTCATGGCCGAAATGGCTTCAACCGCTGCATGCTCAAGCGTCACGTTTGGTGACGCCGATGTCGAGGAAATTCTCTATAGCGAACAAGCGATTCACGAGCGAGTGGCGCAAATCGGCCAGCAGATTACCGAAGATTATCGCGATGTGGCATACGAGGAAACGCCGCACGGCGACCCCGCGATTCTCATGGTGAGCGTGCTTCGTGGCGCTGCCATTTACATGTCCGACCTCGCGCGTCAGATCGATCTTCCTTTCGAGATGGACTACATGGCCGTGTCTTCTTACGGAACGGGCACGAAAAGCTCCGGCGTCGTGCGCATTCTGAAAGACCTCACATCGAACATCGAAGGCCGCCACGTGATTATCGCGGAAGATATTGTCGATTCGGGCCTCACGCTGAAGTACCTGCTTCGCGTGCTTGAGTCTCGCAATCCCGCATCGATCACTATTGCGGCGCTTTTGAAGAAGCAAAACCCCGAGCAGGCCGAAATCGATTGCAAGTACGTGGGCTTTGAATGCCCCGACGCTTTCATCGTGGGATACGGCCTCGACTACGCCGAGCGCTATCGCAACTTGCCCTATATCGGCATTCTGAAGCCAGAAGTGTACCAAGGAAAATAATGAGCGAAACACAGCAGCAAAACGACAACCAAACGCAGCAGCCTGCGCCGTCGGCTCCCGAAAATCAGCCGCAACAGCCGCAGGCACCGCAGCAGCAGGGCCAGCCGCAGCCTCCTTTTGGCCAGGCTCCGCAGCAGCCTCAGCAGCCCCAGCAGAACCCCTATGGGAATATGCCGCAGCAGGGCCAAGACCCCCAAGGCCAGCAGTTCCAAGGCCAGCGGGGCTCATCCATGTTCAACATCGACCCTAAAGACGCCAAGCAAATGATGTCTCGTCCGCCGCAGCGCGTGAGCATTATTTCGGCCATTCTGTTCTTCGTTGTGGCGATGTTCATCGGCAGCCAAATGATGACGATGATGAATGGCGCCGAAACCGACACGCTCATCACCTCGGAATTCGTGCAGGCCGTCGAGCAAGATCGCGTGCAGAACGTGGTCTACGATGCCGGTAGCTATACCGTTACGGGCACCTATTATCCGGCCGCAACCGCTGGCTCCACCGCGTCCGATGCATACAACAATGCTATCGGTGCGTTGAATGCTCAAGTCCAAGGCGCACTCGGTACCGATGCGCCCACGGTTGACACCACCAACCTCGATGCGAAAAGCGTTGGCACTCCACGCAAGTACACGTCTACCTACGTGGGCCAAGATTCGCTCATGCAGCTCCTGAAGAGCCATCCCGATGTTGAGTATCAGGTGAAATTGCCCGACGGCATGGGCGACTTCCTTATGAGCTTGCTGCCCACGCTGCTTCTTATCGGTCTTATGGTCTTCTTCTTCGCCCAAATGAACAAGGCGAACAATTCGCAAATGTCGTTTGGCAAGGCGAAGGCGAAGGAATACACCCAGGAGCACCCCGATGTACGTTTCGACGACGTCGCTGGCGAAGACGAGGCGGTCGAGGAGCTTCAGGAAATCAAAGACTTCCTTGTCAACCCTAAGAAATACCAAGACCTCGGCGCAAAAATTCCGCGCGGCTGTCTGCTCGTAGGCCCTCCGGGTACGGGCAAAACGCTGCTTGCGCGTGCTGTTGCGGGCGAGGCTCAGGTGCCGTTCTTCAGCATTTCGGGTTCAGAATTCGTCGAAATGTTCGTGGGCGTTGGCGCAAGCCGCGTGCGCGACTTGTTCAAGCATGCCAAGGAATCGGCTCCGTCGATCATCTTCATCGACGAGATCGACGCCGTTGGCCGTCAGCGTGGCGCTGGTTTGGGCGGCGGCCACGACGAGCGCGAGCAAACTTTGAACCAGCTGCTCGTCGAGATGGACGGCTTCGAGAAGAATGAAGCCGTGGTGCTCATCGCCGCGACGAACCGCGTTGACGTTTTGGACCCGGCTCTGCTTCGTCCGGGCCGTTTTGACCGTCAAATCGTCGTCGATGCGCCTGACGTTCGCGGCCGCGAGAAGATTCTTGCGGTGCACGCGAAGAACAAACCTATCGGTCCCGATGTCGACCTGCCGCGCATCGCGAAACTCACGAGCGGCATGACCGGTGCCGACCTCATGAACCTCATGAATGAAGCTGCGCTGCTCACCGCGCGCCGCAACAAGTCGCACATCTCCATGGCCGAAGTCAACGAGTCCATGGAGCGCCTGATGGCTGGCCCCGAGCGCAAGAACCGCGTGATGAACGAGAAAACTCGTCGCACCATTGCGTTCCATGAATCGGGCCATGCCCTGGTTGGCCACTTGCTGCCGAATGCCGATCCGGTGCATAAGATCACCATCGTGCCGCGCGGCCGCGCGCTTGGCTATACCATGTCGATTCCTGACGAGGACAAATTCCTCGTGAGCCGAAACGAGATGTACGACGAGCTCGCCGTGTTCTTGGGCGGTCGCGTTGCTGAAGAAATCTTCTGCGGCGACATCACGACCGGTGCGAGCAACGACCTGGAGCGCGCCACGAAGATGGCCCGCCAGATGGTCGTGAACTACGGCATGTCTGATGCGCTGGGCCAACAGACGTTCGGCCAGCCGAACCACGAAGTGTTCCTAGGCCGCGACTATGGCAACACCCAGGATTACTCGCCCGAAACTGCCCAGCGAATCGACGAGGAAGTCGCGCGCCTCATGAAGCAGGCGCACGATACCGCCTACGAGATTCTCTCGCAGCGTGCCGACCAAATGCATACGATGGCCGAAGTGCTGCTTGATCGTGAGACGGTCGACGGTGCGGCGTGTGAAGCTTTGCTCAACAATACGTGGGCCGAGTTCTCGAAGAAGGAAGCTGCTGGTGAAATTCCTCCCGACGAGGGTTTCACGCTCGTGGAGCCTGTCGGCAAGCAGGAGGAGCCGCAGCTCGCTTCGCCACAGCAGGCAGCTGAGCCGCAGGGCGATTCCTCGCAGCAGCAGTAGGCTTTTTGCCGCAGGGGGATTGCGGCACATGATACAACTAAGGGGCGCGTCCCCTCGCTTTCAGGCGAGGGGACGCGTTTGTGCGTATATAAGAAAGGAAGAAACCGAGCATGATGTGGAAATGCGCGAACTTCGAATTCGACTCCACGCGCCCCGTCGTTATGGGCATTTTGAACGTGACGCCCGATTCGTTCTCTGACGGTGGCCAGCACAACGGTTTTGCCGAAGCGGTGGCGTATGCGCGTCAAATGGTCGACGAAGGCGCTCAGATTATCGACGTGGGCGGCGAGTCGACGCGTCCGGGTTCGGCGGAAGTGTCCGTCGAAGAGGAGCTCGCGCGCGTGCTCGATGTAGTGCGCCAGCTGGCCGATTTGGGCTTGTGCGTGAGCGTCGATACGCGCCACGCCGAAGTTGCTCGCGCGTGCGTTGAATCCGGCGCGGCAATCATCAATGACGTAACGGGCTTCCGCGATCCTGCTATGGTCGAAGTCGCCAAAAACTGCGATGCGGGCCTTGTCGTCATGCATATGCTCGGCGAGCCTGCCACCATGCAAAACGACCCGCACTACGACGATGTCGTGGCCGAGGTTAAAGAATACCTGGGCGGCCAGGCCGCCATGCTCGAAGCAGCCGGCGTTGCGCGCGAGCGCATCTGCGTCGATCCCGGTCCTGGCTTCGGCAAAACCGCGAGTCAGACCATGGAACTCATGCGCAACTTCCACGAGTTCAACCGCTTGGGATATCCCACGATGGTCGCCGTTTCGCGCAAAAGCTATATCGGCTCCGCGTATGGCATAAGCGAGCCCGCGCAGCGCGATGAGGCCTCGGCGCAAGAGGCCCTAATGGCGTGTGAGCTGGGCGCTTCGGTGGTGCGCGCCCATAATGTGCCCGAAACCATGAAGGCGCTCAAAAACCTGCGTCCCTATGTGATTTTGGGCCTTGGCTCCAACGTGGCCCTCGTGGCGAACCCCGGCGAGGAAACAGAGGGCAAAATCGCGAACTTGGAACAGGCCATTACGGGCCTGTGCTCCATTCCCGATACGCAAATCATCGACATCTCGAGCTACTACGAAAGCGAGCCTGCGTACTACGAAGACCAGGATACGTTTGTGAATGCCGTGGTGCTTGCGCGCACGGGAGTGCCGCCGAAGGAGCTTTTGAAGTATTTGCACGCAATTGAGAACAGCTTGGGCCGTACGCGCGAAATCGAAAATGGCCCTCGCACGCTCGATTTGGACATCGTCGATTATCAGATGTACGTGGGGCAAACTGACGAGCTTACGCTGCCTCACCCGCGCGTGTGCGAGCGCGATTTCGTGGTGAAGCCGCTGCTCGAGCTTTTGCCGAACCATGTGCTCGCCGACGGCACGCCCGTTGTCGCCGATGGCGCGGTATACGGAAAGGCAACCAAGCTATAAGCTTGCGACCTGCGTAAAGCGTTCATTCATCGGTATTTCTTTTGCAGGTTGCCTTTGGGCATGGGGTTCACGCGGGCCCCATGCCCGCTTGCTACACTTCGAAGACTTTCCCGCTGAATAATGTGCGATTTTGTCCGCACGGACGATGGCGCGCTCGACGATGTAAGGAACTCCATGAACTTCGATATTATTTATAAAGACGTGACCGGATCGACCAACGACGACGTGTGGGATCTTGCCAATCATGGTGCGCATCCAGGCGTCGCGGTGCGTGCGCTGCGCCAGGAATCAGGCCGCGGCCAATGGAAAACGCGTCCATGGGTAAGCCCTGAAGGCGGGCTGTATTTCTCGGTGTTGCTTGAGCCTCGCATTCCCGAGGAAGAATTCCCCTCGATGAGCCCTCGCCTCGCCGAGGCCGTGGCGCGCATCGTGCGCAGCATTGCGGGCGTGACCGAAAACGAGATATGGGTCAAGCCCGCCAACGACGTGATGTGCGAAGCGGGCAAACTGTGCGGCATGTCGCTTGACGCGAAAGACGGCAAAGTGGTACTCGGTGTTGGTTTGAACGTGTTCCATCCGAAGGAGCCCATCGTGACCGACGGCCGCAACGTTGCCGCGTATGTTTGCGACTTGGGCACGGAGGAGTCGCGTTCTTTGCCGTTCGCAAATGCGCTTTCGAACCCGCTTTTGCGCGTGCAATACCTCGATGCCGTGATGCAGGGCTTGCTTGGCGCTATTGACCTGGAGCTTTCCGCCATCGAGTGCGAGCATATCTAAAGTAGAACGAATAATCGCAAGAAGGACGCGTATGACTGAAGGAGAGATGATGCGCGAAGCGCGCGAGGGAAAACCCCAAACGGCCGACAAGAAGGAAAACGAGCGCGTCACGCGCATGGGCTCGGGCAATATTCCGGCCCTCGTAGTCGAATTCGCGGTGCCTGCGATTTTAGGCATGCTCGTGAACGGCGCGTACAACATTATCGACTCGGTATTCCTTGGTCACGGTGCAGGAGAAATCGGCCTTTCCGCCGTAAGCGTGGCAACGCCGATCATGACGGTATTCATGGCGATTTCTATGCTCATCGGCGCAGGTGGCAACGCGTTGTGCGCGCTTCGTTTGGGCGAAGGCAAGCACAGCGAGGCCGAGCATGTTCTGGGCAATACCTTCACACTCGGCGTGCTGGTATCCATTCTGCTCGCGGTGCTCGCTCATGTGCCTGCCTGCATCGAACCGCTGCTCTCGCTTTCTTCGGCCACCGATACGGTGCGCCCCTATGCCCGCGATTTCATTCAAATCATCAGCCTGGGCTGCGTCTTCCAAATCGTCGGTATGGGCATCAATAATTTCATCCGTACCTGCGGCGCGCCTAACAGGGCGTTTCTTACCATGCTCATCGGCGCGGTAGGCTGTACCATTTTCAATGCGATTTTCGTCATGGGCATGGGCTTGGGCGTCGTCGGCAGCGCGTGGGCTACCGTGTGCGGCCAATGCATCAGCTGCATTACCGTGGTGTGGTACTTCACGAAGACCCCTGGCGTGCCGCTGCGCCTGCGCCGCAAGTATCTTGCGATGAATGGGGCGCTCGTGCGCAAGATTCTCGCGCTGGGCACGGCTTCGTTCGTGCTGCAGATTGGCGCTGCCATATCGCAGGTCGTTACCAACTATGCACTCGTGAAATATGGCGCGATGAGCCCCATCGGCGCCGACAATGCGCTGGCCGCCGTCGGCGTGGTCGGCCGCGTGGCCATGTTCACCATTCTGCCGCTTATCGGCATGTCAATCGCCGTGCAGCCGCTTTTGGGCTTCAACTACGGTGCGAAGCTGTGGCATCGCGTGAAGAAGACGCTTGCCGTGGGCATGCTGGGCGCTACAATCATCGGTACGGTGCTGTGGGTGCTCATCATGGTGTTCGCTGCGCAGATTATCGGATTCTTCGGCATTACCGATGCGGCGCTCGTCGACCTGTCGGCGTTCGCGTTGCGCGTGAACCTCATTTTCCTGCCCATCATCGGCTTCCAAATCGTCGGCTCGAACTACTTCCAGGCTACCGGCCAGCCCACGAAGAGCATTATTCTGTCCATGACGCGCCAGATCCTGTTCCTTGTGCCGCTCACGCTCATTTTGCCTGAAGTGCTGCCGGGCATTCTGCCGATGTTCGATGGCCTCGACGCGGTGTATATGGCCGTACCGTGTTCCGACTTCTTGGCGATTTTCACCGTGGGCGCATTTGTGCTCGTTGAGCTGCATCGTCTGAACAAACGCATCGCCGAATCGAAGTCGGCGGTTCAGCTCGCCACAAGTGAGCAAGCCGCTCAGCTGCAAGAATAGGGGATATTCATGGGGGAGCCGAAGCTTCGCCTGCAAGGGGTATCGCAGGTGTACGAAGGTGCACGTGGTGAAACGCGCGCGCTTCAAAATATGGATATTGACGTGGCTCCGGGTGAGGCCGTGGCGATTCTGGGGCCTTCTGGCTGCGGAAAATCGACGAGCCTGCTTATTGCGGCGGGCTTGCGCGTGCCTACGCAGGGTGCCGCGTTCGTTGATGGCGTGCGCGTTGCGGGGCCGCGTTTGAACACGGCTCTGATTCTGCAAGATTTCGGCCTTCTTCCCTGGAAAACCGTTGCGGAAAATGCGGGACTCGGCTTGCAGATTCGTAAAACGCCGAAACGCGAGAGAGCCGAGAGGGTTGCGCGCGCGCTCGAGCAGGTGGGTTTGGCCGATTTCGCCGATGCGTTTCCCGCGGAGCTTTCGGGCGGTATGCGTCAGCGTTTGGCCATGGCGCGCGCCCTTACGTGCGATGCCGATTTGCTGCTCATGGACGAGCCCCTTTCTGCACTCGATGCGCTTTTGCGCGAAGAAATGCAGGATATGTTGAAGCGGTGCTGGTGTGAACAGGGCTATGCGCAGGTGCTCGTGACGCATTCCATTGAGGAAGCGGTGTATTTGGGCCGGCGCATCGTGGTTATGTCGCCGCGACCGGGCCGCGTGGTGCACGTGCTGGAAAATGCCGAGATGCAGCAGGAAAACTGGCGCGATGACGATTTGTTCTTCGAGCGCTGCCGCGCATTGCGCGAGATGCTGCGCGACATTGTGGCGAAAGAGGAGGTGGCCCATGCGTAAGCATCCTGTTTTGGGCCGCATTGCAGGCTATGCGTTCGCCATCGTGTTCATTCTTGCCGGCTGGCAGTTTACCGCCATGGCGGTGCACAATCCTGTGCTGCCTGGGCCTTTTGACGCGTTTCCCATGGTGGCGCAGTATTTCGATGAGCTGTGGCCGGCGTTTCTTGTGAGCCTTTACCGCGTGGTGGTTGCGATGCTCATCGGTACGGTGCTCGCTATTCCTTTGGGGCTTGCGTGCGGCCGTTCTCCGCGCGCCGATGCCGTATTCGCGCCCATTCTGTATTTCCTCTACCCGCTGCCGAAGGTCGTGCTGCTGCCCGTGCTCATCGTGCTGCTGGGCTTGGCCGACGCGCCGAAAATCGTGCTCATCGCGATTACCGTGTTCTTCCAAGTGCTCGTAACTGTGCGCGATGCATCGAAGAGCGTGCCTGAACAGAGCATTCTTTCTATGCGCTCACTTGGTGCGAGCAGGCTCGATATATATCGCCACGCCATTATTCCTGCCACGTTGCCTGAGCTGTTCACAGCATTGCGCATTTCGAGCGGCACTGCGGTTGCGATTCTGTTTTTCGCCGAAGGCATTGCGGGCTCAACGGGGCTGGGCTATTTCATCGTGAATGCCTGGGCGCTGCTTGCCTACCCGAAGATGTTCGCGGGCATTATCGCTATGGCGCTGCTCGGTGTGATTCTGTATGAGCTGTTCGATGTCGCAGAACGGCGCCTGACGCGCTGGAGGCGAGTGTAGGAAGGCGCTTCTGAGACATATACGTGTGGCCCCTATCGGCTTTCTTCGCCGATGGGGGCCACATTCATATACGGGGTTATGGTTGCGCAGTTCTTCGGTGCTTTGTCATGCTAATGAATATGTTCGTGGACGCTGGGGAGCGAAACGACGAAGCACGCTCCGCCGCCTGCCGCATTAAACGCCTCAATGGTGCCGTCGTGGCCTTCGACGATGCCTTTCACGATGGAAAGGCCCAATCCCGTGCCGCCGGTGTTGCGTGCGCGGGAGTTGTCGCCGCGATAGAAGCGCGTGAACAAAAGTTTCGGGTCGATATCGCCAAAGCCGGGGCCGTCGTCGATGACGCTGATGACGGATTTGTCGGCCAGGCCCGCAAGGCGGATGGTTACGTGTCCGCCTTTGCCTACGAAGCGGCTCGCATTGGCGACCAGGTTGTAAATGACCTGCTGGAGGCGGTCGGGGTTGCCCAACACGTCGGGCGCTTCGCCTTCGATTTTCAGCTCTGCGCCGTTTTCCTCGAAAATCGGATTCATCGCATCGGCCACGCGTTCGGCGACGTCATGCAAATTCACGCGTTTCATGATGACCTGATCGGTGCCTTCTTCAATATGCTGAAGAGTGAGCAGGTCGTTCGAAAGACGCGTAAGGCGCTCCGATTCGTTGATGATGGTTTGGCAGAAGCGTTCGCGCAGCGCGGGCGGCATGTCGGGATCCATGAGGGTTTCGGCGTTGCCGCGAATGGCCGTAAGCGGCGTGCGCAGCTCGTGGGCCACGTCGCTAATGAAGCGCGTTTGTCGATTTTCCTGCACGGAAAGGTCGCTCATCTGGGCTTTTGTTTTTGCGCTCAGGGCAACGAAGTCTTCGGCAAGCTCGTCGGCCTCGTAGAGCTTGCCTTCCGGCTTAATATCGACGCGCGCGTCTCCATGAAGAATCGCTTGCGCGCGCACGTGCAAATCGGTAAGGGGCTCGGCCAGGTAGTGGCCAATGACGAGGCTCAACGTGAACGTGAACGCCGTGCCCGCAAACAGGAACCAGAGAAGCAGCCCTATATCGGGAATGCCGAAAATGCACACCAGGAAAAAGGTGAGTATCGAAGCCGCCACGGCGAAAATAGTGGCCAGGATGGCATAAAACGACTGAAGGCGCCTCATAATGAAGCGCCTTTCGTCGGCGGCGCTGTGCGTAATGCGTCATTCATCGTAAACGGCGCCTATGCTTTCAGGCGGTAGCCGTAGCCGCGCACGGTCTCGATGATGCTCGGGTCGAAGCCTGCTTGCGAGATTTTGTCGCGCAGGCGTTTGATGTGCGTGTCGACCGTTTTCGTTTCGGTGATGTATTCCCAGCCCCAGGCTTCGCGCAACAAATCTTCGCGGGTCACGACCTTGCCTGCGTCTTTCATAAGGGCGGCAAGCAGCTCGAACTCGCGCGGAGTCAGATCGATGGGGCCATTGGGGCCGACGGCCGTGTGTCGGTCTTCGTCGAGCGTGATTCCGGCAGCCACGAGCGCGCCGCTATCGGGTGCCTCAAGGGTGCCGCGGCGAAGCAGGGCGCGAACGCGGGCGATGAGCTCGCGCACGCCGAAGGGTTTGGCCAGGTAATCGTCACCGCCGATTTCGAGGCCGACGACCTTGTCGAGCTCGGTGTCGCGTGCCGAAAGGAAGAGCACGGGCGCTGTGGTACGGCTGCGCAGGCGGCGGCACAGCTCATAGCCGTCCATGCCGGGCAGCATAATGTCGAGCACGAACAGGTCGTAATGCTTGCGCGTCGCCTGTTCGAGCGCGTCTTCGCCGTTGTTGGCGACATCGACTTTGAACCCCTCTTTCATGAGGGAGTAAGAAACGAAGTCGGTAATGGACTGCTCGTCGTCGACGACGAGGATCGAGGCGGCTTCTTCGGTCATGGGTGCCGCTCCTTTCGTGCTGGGGTTGTTCGTGGGTGCAATCGCACCCGTTCAGCTACTTGAATCATAGCACGTCACATGCCTCAGCATGCCCGTTCACCATTCGGTTGACGCGCTGTAAGGTTGGCGTTTCACGCCAGTTGATTTCGTTGCTTGCATGAGTGCGGTTATGACCGTGCGCCTCCGATCGTTCCTTTCGCCCGAGCTTTCGGCTCGCTCGTAGCGGCCTTGTGCCGTTTCCCTGCGAATCTGCGCCGAGTTCGTGGCGCGGGACTTTGCGTGCGCCACCGTCGTTACAATGGGCTTCGTTGCGATAAGAGAAAGCCGCAGGAAGAAAGGGCCCGACGTGCTGACTGACATTGAAATTGCCCAAGCTGCAACCCCCGAGAAAATCACCGTGATCGCCGAGCGTGCTGGCGTGCCCGAGAAGTATCTCGAACAATACGGCAACTACAAGGCGAAGGTCGACTACAACCTGCTTACCGACGAAGCTCATACTCCCGGCAAGCTCGTACTGGTTACGGCCATTAACCCTACGCCTGCGGGCGAAGGCAAAACGACCACTACGGTCGGTTTGGCCGACGCCATGCGTCGCATTGGCAAAAACACTCTGGTCGCGCTGCGCGAGCCGTCGCTCGGCCCTGTATTCGGCATTAAGGGCGGCGCCGCTGGCGGCGGATACGCCCAGGTCGTTCCCATGGAGGACATCAATCTGCACTTCACGGGCGACTTCCACGCCATTGGTGCTGCGAACAATCTGCTTGCCGCCATGATCGACAACCACATTCACCAGGGCAACGCGCTCGGGTTCGACGTGCGTCGCATCACGTGGAAGCGCGTGGTCGACATGAACGATCGCCAGCTGCGCCATATCGTGTGCGGCATGGGCGGAAAGGCTTCGGGCGTGCCCCGCGAGGACGGTTTCGATATCACCGTCGCCTCCGAGATCATGGCTATTTTCTGCCTGGCTACGAGCATTTCCGACCTCAAAGAGCGCTTGGCCCGCATTGTCGTTGGCTACACGCGTGCCGACGAGCCCATCACCGCTGGCCAGCTGAATGCTCAGGGTGCCATGTGCGCACTCCTGAAAGACGCGTTGAAGCCGAACCTTGTGCAAACGCTTGAAGGTACGCCGGCATTCATTCACGGCGGTCCCTTCGCGAACATCGCCCACGGCTGCAATTCGATCATCGCTACGCGCATGGCCATGGCGCTGGGCGATTACGCCATTACGGAAGCCGGTTTCGGTGCCGATCTTGGTGCCGAGAAATTCCTCGACATCAAGTGCCGCTTGGCGAACTTGAAGCCCGATGCAGTTGTGGTTGTCGCGACTGTTCGCGCGCTCAAGAACCACGGCGGCGTGCCGAAGGCCGAGCTGAGTGAAGAAAACCTCGAGGCGCTTGAGGCGGGTCTTCCGAACTTGCTGCAGCACGTGGAAAACATCACCACGGTGTACAAGCTTCCCTGTGTGGTTGCTATCAACGCATTCCCGACCGACACCAAGGCCGAGCTCGACTTGGTCGAGGCCAAGTGCAAGGAGCTCGGCGTGAACGTGGCCCTTTCCGAAGTGTGGGCAAAGGGTGGCGAAGGCGGCGAAGAGCTGGCTCGCGAGGTTGTGCGCCTGTGCGAAAACGGCGACGATGAGGGCCGCAGCGCTAAGACGTTCGAGTTCGCCTATGGCGACGAGGGCGGTATCGCCGAGAAAATCGAGGTCGTTGCGAAGAAGGTGTATCGCGCCGATGGCGTCGACTTCACGCCTGCCGCGAAGAAGCAGATCAAGCATTTGGAGTCCATGGGCTTTGGCGAGTTCCCGGTATGCATGGCGAAGACCCAGTACAGCTTCAGCGACGACCAAACCCTGCTCGGCGCGCCGCGCGGCTTCCGCATCACGGTGCGCGAGGTGAAGGTGTCGGCTGGCGCTGGCTTCGTGGTGGCGCTCACGGGCAACATCATGACGATGCCCGGTTTGCCGAAGCATCCTGCGGCTGAGAACATCGACGTCGATGAAACCGGTAAAATTACGGGCCTGTTCTAACGAGTAGGCCCCTGTGCCGACGCGGCATTGGGCTCTGGCGGCGCGCTTCGGGGTCAAGCTGCTGATCGCGTGCCGAAGTTGCGCGTCGCTTTGCTTTCGCTCGAACCGTGCTCGCCTAAGCCCATGCCGCTGATGTTTGTTCGACCCGGGTTTTAATGGGTCAAAGGGACCGCGCCTTTGGCCCATTCTTCTTTATTTGGAGCTCGTTTGAAAATGGGTTGCGGACGGTCTTTGACCTATTGAGGATGCTTCTATGGTGAATGCTGAATTTGTCGATGCGCTGGCTTCCGATGCCGCTGTGCCTGGCGGCGGCGGTGGCGCGGCCTATGCTGGCGCGCTTGCTGCGGCGCTCGGCGCCATGGTGGGAAATATTACGGCGGGAAAGCCAAAGTTCGCCGATGTCGCCGACGACATACGTGCATCGGTTGTTGAGCTTGATGCGGCGCGAACTCGTTTGCTCGAGCTCATCGATGAAGATGCCGAGGCGTTTTCCCGGCTCGCGGCCACATGGAAGCTTTCGCGTGCGACTGAGGAAGAAAAGGCCGCGCGCCATGCGGCCGAGCAAGCGGCGCTTGTGGGCGCGTGCGAGGTTCCGTTGCGCATCATGCGCGTGTGCGCGGCCGTAATCGAGTCTGACGAATTCCTCGCGAACAACGCGAGCAAACTCGTGCTTTCCGATGTGGGCGCTTCGGCGATCTTGGCGAAAAGCGCCCTGCAGGCAGCGGCGCTCAATGTGCATATCAACACGAATCTTATGGACGATGCGGTCCAGGCTGCTGCGTTCAACGAGGAATGTGCGCAACTTTTAACGCAGCCGTGCGATGCGGCCCAGGCGATTTACGATAAAGTAGCTGCTGCTATTAAATAAGAAGGGAGCAATTTGCGCTTCTCTTAACGGTGATTTGCATGAAAGGAATGAGGCGAGCGAAACAGCACGCTTGCTCATTCGTCTTGTCGGATGCCTTGCTTGACGTTTTTTGACCATTCGCGCATGTCGATAAGGCCATCGGCGAGTTGCTTTGCTTTGCGATAGAAACATAGGCCATTTTGAGTTGGTCGAATATTGCGGCCGTCTTTTTCGAATAAAGGAACGCCGTAATCTTTCTCAAGCGTCTTGATCGCTTTGGATACTCCTTCTGGCGTAATGAAGAGAATTCTGGCCGCCTCAGCGTAGCTACCCGTTTCGACGGTGGTAATGAAATAACGCAAATGCTCTGTATTCATAGAGTCTCCTTTTCTTGATTTTACTGAAAGGTTTTGCCCCATGCGTCGCTGTATGGTTTGCTATCTTTCTTTTTTCGGCGAGCGGAATAACGCCTAACATCTTGTTTGGCCTGCCGACATCTCGTTAGGAATGAGAGGCCATCTCATCACCTATATTTGATTCAAGTCAACGAAGGATTGACGAGAATCGCATGATAGGAGATGAGATGGCTAAGAAAAAATACGCACGGTGTTTCGTTGGTGCTGCGCTGGCCGCCGCGGTTATGATGCCGGGAATTGCATTTGCTTCCGACGATACCCAAGGCGCGAATGTTCATGAGCAGCAATGCGAACTTAGCCAAGAGGCAATTGAGCGCAGTAGTCGCGATGATGCTTGGAGCTTTAATTTTACCTTCCTTGGTGCAACCGCTCAGGCCCCATCGTGGCGAGAAAAGGACGACTATTCTTCAACGTATATTGGCGTCAATCATATGCGGTGCGACCGCTTTATGGTTTATGTGGATGGCGCTAAGGATGGCTACGGCAACGGTCGAACTAACTGTACGGAATACGGTGCGGCAGCAGTGAGACATACGGGGGAATTTAAAATCTGGAACCAGGTTAGAGAAAAGGGATTCTCGTATGCGTTGCTTACTGGCTGGGCTAACTATGAAGCAGGTACTGCGTCTGGCTTATGGAGTCCAGACTGCTGGAACGAAAGCGCATATCCGGTAATTAACTGCATAGGCTAGTTTATGCGGGCTCGAGAAGCGGGCGATGGAGCGTTCGTCAACGTAAGAACGGTTGTTGGGTTAATGCTGGGCCTGGCTGCTGCGCTCATCTGCATTGGCGGCATGGTCGGTTTTCCTGGCTTGATTGAGGGATTCCTGGCTGAATCTGAATCGCCTCGGTCGAATTTCGTGAAAAACGACTCCGGCCGGCACATTCAAATTGGGGAATCGATTTCAATGGACGGCCCTGTGGCCGATGGGTACGACTCCTCCAATCAGGAATTATATTTCGATACGCGTTCAAAGGGAGTCGTGTGGACGGGCTCATTGCGGATGACCGTTGAGGATGTTTCTTTATTTGATTCCCCCGCCGATGCAGGCGTTGAGGAGCCCATTGAAAGCAAAGGCGGCGAATGGGGAAGCGATTTGAAATTCGCAATGGTTACTTTGCGCGTTGCGAACGACAATGCCGTCCCGATGGATGTTTCTCGAAGCGGTAAACCTTGGTTTCTGGTGACGGATTTCGTTCGTCTGGGGCTCACATCGCCAGTTTGGTTCGACGGAACTCCCGCCGAAGCGATTCCTCCCGAATACTATTATTTCGATTTGCCGCCAGGTGCCGAGAAAACGCTGCGGGTAGGCTTTGAAATTATGGCCGATGACATTCCGTCGCAGGCTGAAATTGGCGTTGACGGGCATTGGAAACTTGATTTACCAGAAAGGTGACCGGGGTGGGGTGTTCCTCTTGCGTTGACGTTGAGCTGAATCGCGCGTTTCGAAATACGTGGTTTGTGGTCGCGCTTTTGGTGGGCGTGGCATTGGCGTTGACGAGCGCGGCTTTGCAAATTGATCGGTATCTTCAGTACGTGGCTTTGGATTTCAGCAGCGAGAAATACTATCCGCCGCATATTTACAATTGCTTTGGCATGTGGATGTCTGTCGAGTTCATCAACCCGACTAGTCTATTGTTCTATCGAATGGCGCCGTTGCTCGCCGCGGTGCCATTTTCTTGGTCTTTAGGTGAGGATTTTCGAACGGGATATATTTCTCAGCTGCGAACGCGGAAGCCGATGCCGGCTTATATTATTGGCAAGCTAACCGCATGCTTTCTTGTCGGTGGAATTGTCGTCGTCTTTCCCCAGCTAGTCAATTTTGTTGCAATCGCCTGTTTCGTGCCTGCCTATATGCCCGACATTACTGATGCAATGTACTTGGGTATTTTTGACGATAACCTGTTCTCGGGTTTATTTTACGGCTCTCCGGTACTGTACGTGCTTTCTTATTGTGCACTTGATTTTATTCTTGCTGGATTATGGTCGGGGTTTGTTGCTTGCGTCTCTTATTTTGTTCGAAATAGGGTGCTGACGATTGCCGCTCCATATTTGGCTTTAGCCATAATTCAAGTCGTGAACGAGCGAATCTTTATCCTCCTCGGCGGCATAAAGGGCATTCAATTGAGCTTGTTTGAAAACCTTAGAGCGGCAACGTCAATGTATGTGCAGAGCATGGATGTCATTGTTGCAGAGTCAATGGTGCTGCTTCTTTTTGTGGCATTATCGGTTTGGGCAATCTTGAAAAGAGATTGCCTATGAGATCGTTTTTTCGCTTTTTTATTCTCGACTTGATTGAGGGAACTATTCGGAGGCATGGCTGTCTGGCGTTAATGGTTGTCACGAGCATCGTTTTGTCTATCGCGTTCTCTGTTCGGGTAAGCGATGCTTCTTGGTCGCATTCGGCAAGCTTCGGCGACAGGTGCGTGGCTTTTACGATGGGCTGTTCTCCTTATCGTAAAGAGCTCGGTGAGCCTTTTGAATTCCCTGTTGAATGGGCATGTTTTATGATGACGGCGCTCTATGCGACGTTACGCTATCCGCTTCAAAGTCTCTCTAACGGAGGAGAAAAGCTTCTCATCGCAGGTGGGAATAGGTGGTCGTGGTGGCTTGCGAAGGTTGCATGGACCGTTGCTCAGGCGCTTCTCTATTGCGTTATTGCCGCGCTCATTGCTGCGGTATTTTGCCTATTGAGCGGTGGGCCATTGTCTTTCGATACTTCTCCTGAGCTTATGGAGCTTTATCGATACACGGGAACGCGCCTGTCTCGTCAGGGCATGCCAGGCAGCTTGTATTGCGCATTCGCCGTGGTGTGTCTCGTTGCCATGTGTCTATTCCAGTTAATGGTGTCTGTTGCGGTGCATCCGGTTGCCTCATTCGGCGTCATGCTCGCTCTGCTTTTCGCCTCCTCCTTTTCCTCCCTGACTGTGTTCTTCGGATGCTATGCCATGGCTCTCAGGAGCGACTTCTTCATGGCCAATGGAATTGGTGGTGCTGCTGGATGTGCTTTTCTTGCCGCGATTGCCGTGGTGTCAGTCGTGCTGGGAGGCGTCTGCTTTGACCGGCACGACGTTGTGGGCGAAAGGTATGAATAAATGAGATTAGTGGTTTCGAATTGCTCGAAAACGATTCACGGTATTCCGGTTTTGGAGAATGTCTCCTTAGAGGCGCAATCTGGCATGGTCGTTGGATTGGCAGGGGTAAATGGCTCAGGCAAGACGATGCTCCTTCGGGCAATTTCAGGGCTGATTGCTGCTGGCGGAACAATTGAAATCGATGGAGAAAAGGTCGGACAGGACATCGATTTCCCTTCGAATATTGGCGTGCTTATTGAAAACCCGGCATTCCTGCCTTCGAGAACAGGCCTCGACAATCTCATGCTGCTTCTTTCTCTGGAAGGATGTCGCGATTGCGATGTTGCAAAGCGTGCTCTGGCCTCGGTTGGACTTAGCCCAGATGATAACCGCAAATACCGAAAGTATTCTCTTGGAATGCGACAGCGCCTTGGGCTTGCTGCGGCCTTCATGAACAATCATGGAATTCTTTTGCTTGATGAGCCAACGAATGCGCTCGACCCGAATGGTGTCGAATTGTTCAAACAACAGCTTTGCTCCGCCAAAAAGCGCGGCGCGATTCTCATTGTTGCGAGCCATGATATGTCGGTTTTGCACGATTGCTGCGATGTCGTTTACACGATGGCCGAAGGCAAAATAACGGGAAAGGAGGTGGTAGAGAAATGAGGGGGAGACATGTCGCGATCGTAGGAGTGCTGGTCGCTGTCTCGCTGCTGATTGTGGTGCGTATTGGGATAGTTAATGCTTGTGCCGTCGAAACGGATTACCCTATTGAGCATAGGCAAGTCGGCGAGTGGATTGATTTGGATGGCGTGTTTTTCGGAACCGCCGCCGAAGATTATTCAGGTTATTCAATAAAAGTTGATTCCGTATCGGTCACAACTCCTCGCGATTATTTGCAAAGGAACAGTGCAAAGGATATCGACTTTCAGGATGATTTAGACGCGGAGAGCGTTGTCGAGGTCGGCTTCACGATTCGCAATGAGGACAGCGAAGAGGGAGGGCTCGCCTTTTATGATTACCTGCTCATTCCGACATCGCGTAATAAGTACTATCAGTGCGACGTTGAGCTGTGGGATGCGGGTCAGCCGCAACTAGGTGGGACCATGGCGTTCTCGGTTTCTCCAGGCAGCGAATACTCGCTTTCGGCGCCATTTACGCTTAAGGGCCAGCCGAGATATTTTGATTCTTACGAAAAAATGAGGCGCGTCGAAGTAATGGATAAAACATTCGAATTGGTTTTATCCAATGCTCCGAAAAGAATAGTTGTTGACATTGATTTGCTGTAATGGGTTCGTAATGGGCTTTTAATCACGAGCGCGGCGTTCTCGAATTCGGTGTGCGCTACAATTGCTCTGCCGGCCATCAGTGGCAGGCAAGAGGACTGCACTGAATTTTTAGAAAGAACCGTCATGGCGAAATTGCTGCTTGGAAAGCCTGTTATTGACTCGCTGCGAGAGGAATTGAAGGGGCGCATTGCTGCGCTCGAAGAACGCGGCGTGAAGCCCGGTCTTGCGATTGTGCGCGTGGGTGCGCGCCCCGACGATTTGGCCTATGAGCGCACAGCGCTCAAGCGCGCCGCCGGCCTGGGCATTCGTGCTCGCACCATTACGCTTCCAGAAAACGCATCCCAAGAAGAGCTCATGGATGTTATCGCCTGGGTGAACTCCGATCCGTCGATTCACGGCTGCCTCATGTTCCGCCCTCTGCCGGCCCAGTTCGACGAGGAAGCCGTTTGCGATGCGCTCGATCCCGCGAAAGACGTGGACGGCATTGGCCGCGGCTCCATGGCTGCGGTGTTCACGGGCCGAGGCCCTGGATATGCTCCCTGCACGGCTGCCGCCTGCATTGAAATGCTCGATGCGTATGACATTTCCATCGCGGGCAAGCGCGTGGTTGTTGTGGGGCGCAGCTTGGTCGTTGGCAAGCCCGTGAGCGTGCTTCTGCTCGATCGCCACGCGACGGTAACCACGTGCCACTCGCGAACGAGCAATCTGCCTGCTATCGTGCGCAAAGGCGATGTCGTGATTCTTGCCACGGGCCGCGCAAAGGCGTACGGTCGCGATTTCTTCCATCCCGGCCAGACGGTGCTCGATGTGGGCATTAACGTTGACGAGGCGGGCAACCTGTGCGGCGATGCCGATTTCGACGCGATTGAGCCGATTGTCGACGCCATCACTCCCGTCCCGCGCGGCATTGGCGGCGTGACCACGAGCATGCTCATGAAACACGTGGTGGAGGCTGCCGAAGGGACGGTTACGCCGTCTTGCCAGACGGCGTAACTACTCGACGCTGCGCGGAAGCCTGACGGCGCATTTCGGTTTCAACCTTCGGCTTGCGTAGCGCTGCTACGCGGCACCTCGGTTTCAATCGAACTGCATCCGTCAGGCTTCCGCTCGCTGACTTTTGGTCGACCTGGTCCTTTTCGAATGCTGGGCTTTTGTGCCCGGCACTCCTTCTTTACCCAAACTTTGCATTTGTCTTACGTGGGCTTCGGCGTGCGCCCATAGAGTGTCTTTTCGTCTTTGATTCGGGAAGAAAGGGCGCTCGTGGCCGAGGCTTCAAATGAAACGAAAATCGCGGTTTCAAACCTCGATTTGCACTATGGCGCGTTCCATGCGCTTCACGGCATAACGATGGGCATGCCGCGCAATCAAATCACCGCGTTCATCGGCCCGTCGGGCTGCGGAAAGTCGACCTTCCTGCGCTGCCTCAATCGCATGAACGACGCTATCGAAGGCTGCCGAGTTGAAGGCTCGATTAGGCTCGATGGGGAAGAACTCTACAGCAAGGAAATCGACGTCAACTTGCTTCGCAGACGTGTTGGCATGGTGTTCCAGAAAGCGAACCCGTTTCCTATGAGCGTGTACGACAACGTGGCGTTCGGCCCACGCACCCATGGCGTCAAGGGCAAGGCTGAGCTCGACGAAATCGTCGAAACCGCGCTTCGCAAGGCGGCGATTTTCGACGAGGTGAAAGACCGTCTGAAGAAAAGCGCCCTCGCGCTTTCGGGCGGCCAGCAACAGCGTTTGTGCATCGCTCGCGCGCTAGCGGTTGAGCCGGAGGTGCTGCTTATGGATGAGGCCACGAGCGCCCTCGACCCCATTTCCACGGGGCGCATCGAAGAGCTCGCCATTGAGCTCAAGCGCGATTATACGGTGGTCATGGTGACCCACAACATGCAGCAGGCCGCACGCGTGAGCGATAAATGCGCGTTCTTCCTGCTCGGCGACCTGGTTGAATTCGACGACACCAAAACCCTTTTCGATTGCCCCAGCGACAAGCGCACGGAAGACTACATCACGGGAAGGTTCGGCTAAGCCATGGCACGCACGGTATTGGATTCTCAACTGCAATTGCTCGATGCCCAGCTGCTGGTTATGGCGTCGTCGACGGAAGACGCCCTGCGCGCGAGCATTGCGGCGCTTGCTGCCCGCGACGCCGAAGCGGCGAATGCGGTGATCGACGGCGATGACGATATTGACCACCAGGAACGTGAGGTCGAGGGCTTGTGCGTGAAGCTGCTGCTCACCCAGCAGCCCGTTGCGACCGATCTGCATCGCGTGTCGGCGGCGCTTAAAATCGCGGGCGATTTGGAGCGCATTGGCGACCAGGCGACCGACATCGCCGAAATTGCGCTCACCCTGCAAGGGGCACTCGATGAGGAGCTCTCGGCGCATTTGCGCGAAATGGGCGATCGGGCCTGCATTATTCTGCATGATGCTACCGAGGCGTTCGTGGAACGCGATGCCGAACGCGCGCGTGCGACGATTGGGGAAGATGCGCAGATCGACGCGCTTTTCGAAAGCGTGAAGGCCGATGTGGTGCGCGGCATTCAGGGCGAAGGCGGGGTTGCGTCGAACCTCGTCGAGGCGCTTATGCTCGCAAAATACCTCGAACGCGTGGGCGACCACGCCCAAAACATCGCCGAATGGGTAGAATACGCACTGACCGGCCGTTACAAAGGAGAGGTTCTCGGATGATCTATTACCTCGAGGATGACGAACAAATTCGAAATCTGGCGCTTTATACGCTCGAGCAAACGGGCCACGCCACGCGCGGCTTTTCGCGCGCGTCCGAGATGGACGTCGCGCTTGCGGGCGAGGTGCCCGATTTGTTCCTTCTCGACGTAATGCTTCCTGACGAAGACGGCATTTCTGTGCTCAAACGCTTGCGCGCTGATTCGCGTACCGCAAACGTGCCCATCATGATGCTCACCGCGAAGTCGACCGAGTTCGATACGGTTTGCGGTCTTGATGCGGGTGCCGACGATTATTTGGCAAAGCCCTTCGGCATGATGGAGCTCATCTCGCGCGTGAACGCGCTGCTGCGCCGACATGAACGCGATGTTCAGACGGGTCAGCGCGAAATGGCGGCCGCAGGTGACGGAGAAACGCTTGAGGCGGGCCCGATTTTCCTGAACGTTGCGCGCTATCAGGTCACCGCAGACGGCGAGGAAGTGCAGCTCACGCATAAGGAATTTGAAATGCTGCGCTATCTCATGGAAAATCGCGGCATCGTGGTGTCGCGCGATTTGTTGCTCGACCGCGTATGGGGCTACAGCATTGCCGGCGAGACCCGCACGGTTGACGCCCATGTGCAAACGCTTCGCAAAAAGCTTTCTGAGGTGTGTCCCGAAGCTTCGACATATATCGAAACGGTACGTGGCGTGGGCTATCGCCTGAAAGCGTAGGCGGCCTATGGTGGTAACTGCGGTTTCCGACGAGGAAAAACCATCCCCCGAAAACGGGAAGCGTACGAAGCGTCTGCGCCTTTTCGCGCATCATTCGCTTGCCCATAATGCCGCAGCCGCCATTATGGTGGCTACTACGGCGGTGGCGCTTGTGTGTGTTGCTGCCTTTGCGGCAGCATCGTATGCCGTGCTCGATTCTCGTGCTTCCGATGGCATTACTGACGAGTCCCATCGTTTCGCCTCATATATCGACGAAGCTAAGCTCGATGGTGACGATTTGGTCGACTTCCTCGATGAGCAGGCAACGCTCATGGGGGGAGATATGCGCATTACGCTCATATCGAATGATGGCACGGTGCTGTTCGACAACGACGTGGCTGATGTGTCGATGCTCGAAAGCCATGCTGGGCGCCCCGAGTTCGTTCAGGCGGAAATCGACGGCGAGAGCAGCGCGGGCCGTTATTCCGAAACCCTGCAAGAGGTCACGCTCTATCATTCGGTTCGTCTTTACAACGATGATGTGCTTCGTTTCGCCACGACCCAATCGAGCGTGTGGGGCATGATGCTCCATATGCTGGGGCCGTGCGCCGTTGTTGTCGTGCTCGCGCTTGTTTCCGCCGCCGTGGGTTCGCGGTTTTTGGCTCAGGTGATTTCGGCCGACCTTATGCGAATCGACTTGGATCGGCCTCTCGAATCGGACGCTCCGGTCGAGCTTTCCCCCTTGCTCACGCGCCTCGACGCTCAGCGCAAGCGACTCGAGGCCCAGGCGAGCGAGCGGCGTCAATACACTGCGAACGTGTCGCACGAGCTCAAAACACCCCTCACGGTCATTTCGGGTTATGCGGAAATTATCGCCGCGGGCATCGCGAAAGATGAGGATGTGAAGTCGTTCGCGCATACCATCCACAGCGAATCGCAGCGCATGCGCAGTATGGTCGACGATATTATCTCGCTCTCAAAGCTCGATGACATGGGGAAAGATAGCACGTCGGGCGATGATTTGGGTGTTGATATGAACCAGGTCGTTTCGCTCGAATCTCTTGCCAATGACGTGTGCGGGCGCTTGCGTCCCTATGCCGAGGACCATGCGGTGTCTCTCTCGTGCGAGATTGAGCGCAGCGGCAATGAGCCTGTGGTCGTGCGCGGCAACGCGCAGATTTTGGGCGAGATGGTGCGCAACCTGGCCGAGAACGCGATTCGCTACAACGTCGAAGGCGGCCGCGCGCATGTTGCGATTATCGGTGCGGCTGACGGATCGGCCGTTGTGCGCATGAGCGATACGGGCATCGGTATTCCGCCCGAGCTGCGCGAGCGCGTATTCGAGCGCTTCTTCCGCGTCGACGAAAGCCGCTCGAAGGAAACAGGCGGCAGCGGATTGGGACTTGCCATTGTCAAGCATGCCGCGCAAGTGCACGGAGCGAAGATTTCCGTGATGGGCAACGAGCCCCAAGGCACGATAATCGAAGTGCATTTTCCCGCGAAATAGCTCGCGACTTTTCAAAACCTGTTAAATGCTCGCAGCGTTTAACAGGTTTTTGCTATTTGACGGGGCGATTGGTCGGCTAAGGTTCACTTCGCCTGCTGCGTTTTCCCTGGTGCAAATAGATGCTCGATGCACAGTTGCGCGCGCGAAGGCTGCGGGCATTTGGCAAGTTATTGACAAACTCGAAGGACGCTTTACCCGCCTTTGACGTTGCCCTGACGTGCGCATGACGCTCGGTCTTCAAGATGTGAACCCATGGAAGGGAACCATCATCCGAAAGGAACGCACATCATGCAAAACTACTCCATGAGCCGCCGCCGCTTCCTCACTGTTGCGGGCAGCACCGTTATTCTTGCCGGTTTGGGCGGCTTGGTTGGATGCTCGAGCAATTCCAATTCTGGATCGAGCGATAATGCCGCTGCAACGACCGAAACCAAAGCGCTCACGGGCTCCATTACCGCCGTTGGCTCTACCGCGCTGCAGCCGCTCGTCGAGGCCGCGGCTGAAAAGTTCCAGGCCAAAAATTCTGGCGTCACCATCACCGTTCAGGGCGGTGGATCTGGCCAGGGCATTACGCAAATCGTGCAGGGCGCTGTGCAGATCGGCAATTCCGACGTGTTCGCTGAAGAGAAGCTCGACAACAAGTCCGACGCGGAAAAGCTCACCGACAACAAGGTGTGCGTTGTGGGCATGGGCCCTGTGGTGAACAGCGAAGTCTCCATCGACGACATCAAGATGGACGACCTGAAGAAGATTTTCACGGGCGAAATTACCAACTGGAAAGAAGTTGGCGGTCAAGATCTCGACATCACCGTCATCAATCGCGCTTCTGGCTCTGGTACCCGTGCGGTGTTTGAGAAGGCTGTGCTCAACGGCACCAAGGTGCCCGACAGCTTCAAGCCCCAGGAGCAGGATTCTTCGGGCACCGCTGCCAAGATGGTCAAAGACACCCCGGGCGCGATTTCCTACTTGGCGTTTTCTTACTACGACAGCAGCATCAAGGCGCTTTCCGTCGATGGCGTGAAGCCCGAGACCTCTACCGTCGAGACTAACGATTGGAAGATTTGGGCTTACGAGCACATGTACACCGCCAAAGAGGCCGACGAGGCCACCCAGGCGTTCATCGACTTCATGATGAGCGATGAGGTGCAGGGCAGCCTGGTTTCCGAAAACGGCTACATCTCTGTTTCCGGCATGAAGGTTTCCCGCGACGCCGACGGCAACGTGACCAAGCTCTAATCAGCGAAAATTCAGCCCGGCCGCACGTGGCGCGGTCGGGCTTTTTGCGCATTCAGCGCAAGCTCGAGGACGCGACGCCGAACCGGCGCCCGTTCGGTTCGGCTTGGGTCCGCACAGGTTTGAAAGGCAGGTTTTAAAGCAGTGGCATCTCTGTCGAAAAAGCGACTCGACAACGTAGGCCGTGCGCTTTCGGGCGCGTGCGTGACGCTTATCGTGCTTCTTGTGGCAACGCTGGTGTTTATGGTCGCCCAGCATGGCTTGGCTACGTTCTTCGTTGACGGTATTTCGCCCGCCGCGTTTTTTACGGGAACCACGTGGAACCCGCATCAGGCCGACGCGTCGGGTGCGCCCACCGTGGGCGCTTTGCCCATGATCGTCGGATCGTTTTCAGTCACGCTGCTCTCCACGCTGCTCGCCTTGCCATTCGCTATTGGGTCGGCCATTTTCGTGGTTGAAATATCGCCGAAGTTCGGTCGCTCGGTGTTTCAGCCGGTCGTCGAGTTGCTCGTAGGTATTCCGTCGGTCGTATATGGCCTTATTGGCCTCACGATTGTCGTCGCATGGTGCCGCGGCTGGTCGAATACCACGGGTTTCGGCATTTTTTCGGGCTCCATCGTGCTCGCCGTAATGATTCTTCCTACCATCACGTCGCTTTCCATCGATGCGCTTACTGCTGTTCCGAAGGCGTACCGCGAAGGCGCTTATGGCGTGGGCGCGAGTCGTTGGCAAACTATTTGGCATGTGGTGTTGCGCGCCGCCATGCCCTCGTTGTGTACCGCCGTCGTGCTGGGCATGACTCGCGCGTTCGGTGAGGCTCTCGCCGTGCAAATGGTTATCGGCAACGCCGCGCAGGTGCCCGACGGCCTGTTCACCCCCGCATCGACCCTCACGAGCGTGCTGACCATGGGCATTGGCAATGAAATGATGGGCACGGTGTATTCCGACGTGCTGTGGTCGCTTGCCTTGCTGCTTTTGGCGATGTCGTTCGTGTTCATCTCCATCATTCATTTCATCGAGCGTAAAGGAGGTCTGAGCGCCAATGGTCGCTAACACGGTTGAGGCAGTTGCCAATCAGGGCGCTGCCGGGGCTTGCGCTCCTCAAGGATCGCCGAAGCGCTCAGCGAGCGCGAAGGCGGAAAACGCGCTTGCGCGTCGCATTGCCCTGCAAGACAAATTCGCCACGGGCGTGCTGTTCGCCATTGTGGCCGCTATTTGTGTGCTGTTGTTCTCGCTTATCGCTTACATTTTGGTGAGCGGCGCGGGCAAGTTGTTCGACGTGAGCTTCCTTACCGGCAAGCCCGAGCAGTTCAAAGAGGGCGGCGGCATTGGTCCAGAGCTGTTCAACTCGTTCTATTTGCTGGTGCTCACGTTGCTTATTTCGGTGCCTATCGCGCTTGGCGGCGCGATCTACCTTACTGAGTACGCGCCGAAGAACCGCTTGACGCATTTCGTGAAAACGGCCATTGAGGCGCTTTCGTCGTTGCCCTCCATTGTGGTTGGTCTGTTCGGATTCCTGTTCTTCGTGTTGCAAATGGGCTGGGGCTTCAGCATTTTATCGGGTGCTTTGGCGCTCACGATGTTCAATCTGCCCATTTTGGTGCGCGTTATTCAGCAGGCGCTCGAGGCTATTCCCAACGACCAGCGCGAAGGCGGTTTAGCGCTCGGCGCGAGCCGCTGGGAGACGACCATTCATGTGCTGCTCCCCGCGGCGTTGCCCGCTATTATCACGGGCATCATTTTGTCGGCGGGACGTGTGTTTGGCGAGGCGGCGGCCCTCATTTATACTGCGGGCCAGTCGGCGCCGATGCTCGATTTTACGAGCCTCGATTTTTCGAGTGCGTCGTGTCCGTGGAATGTGTTCCGCCCGGCGGAGACGCTTGCGGTGCACATTTGGAAGATTAACAGCGAAGGCGTGGTGCCCGATTTGGATGCGGTTTCGAGCGGTGCCGCTGCGGTGCTCATGGTGTGCATTCTGGCATTCAACCTGCTTGCCCGATTCTTTGGCCGCTTGGCGAGCAAGAATACACGCTAAGTTGCAAAAAATGTCGCGAAGTCCGTCCATTTTGGATGTTGCGCTGATTTTTGGCTCCCGCGATTCATTTCTTCCTCTTTCTCGGTTAGCTGCTAAACTACCTATTTATAACTGCATGGGCTGGTGGCGTGCTGGCTGCCGCAAGAGAAAGGGTAGGGCGTGAAGCTTCTCGAAGATCGCATTCAACGTGACGGCGTGGTGAAGGCCGAGGGCGTTTTGAAGGTTGACGGTTTTTTGAACCATCGCATCGATATCGAGCTGCTTGATGCGATGGGCGCGGAATTCAAGCGCCTGTTCGCTGATGCCCCCATCAATAAAATTCTTACCATCGAGGCTTCTGGTATCGGAATCGCCTGCATGGCTGCCCGCCATTTCGACAACGCCCCTGTGGTGTTTGCGAAAAAGGCCCAGTCTATTAACCTTGATGGCGAAATGTATCGCACGCGCATTCAGAGCTTTACGCATGGCAAAGTGTTCGACGTTATTGTGTCCAAGAAGTTCATTGGCCCCGAAGACCACGTGCTTATCATCGATGACTTTTTGGCGAACGGCTGCGCGCTCAATGGCCTGCTCGAGATTGTCGAAGCGGCTGGCGCTACGGTTGAGGGTATTGGCATTGCGGTTGAGAAGGGCTTCCAGCCCGGCGGCGCGAGCCTGCGCGAGCGCGGCTACCACTTGGAGTCGCTCGCTATTGTCGACGCAATGGATCCCACCACGGGCCAGATTACGTTCCGCCAGGCCGGCGAGCCTGCGCCGAGCCACGAGCTGACTGTGGAAACCTGCGAAGCATAAATTATTTTGAAGGGAGGGGCTCGCTGCCGCATGCGGCAGCGAGCCTTTTTTGTTTGCCGGAAAACCGAACGCGAATAAAGGACGCTCCCATGTCGAAAACAGAAACCGCAGCTCAAGGTTTCAACCATAGGCATCGGGTTCACCCAGGTGTCTGAAATTTTCGTTTTGTTGCCCGAAATGCTGCAGAACGTATTTGCCGACAACTGCGTGGCCGTGGTGTTCTTGGTGGCGGTTATCGCGAACCTCGTGTTACCGAAAGACATTTTCGTCGATGGCGCCGAGGCTGAAGGCGCAGCTGAGCATTATAGGGAAGCTCAAGCGGAAAACGACGGACGGGCGGAATTCGATGCTGCGCAACCGGAAGAGACTGAGGCCGCCGCAGCGAAGTCGTGCTGAAATGCATGAAGGCGAGGGAAAGTGACTCCCAAGCTGGATTCATTTAATCGAAGGCCGAGGCTTATGGCTTATAGGCTAAAACCGCTGATAAAAAAGAGGGAGGCGTGCTTGTGCAGCGCCTCCCTCTTTTGGTATTGCCGGGTGCTTGTTCTTTGGGCGAATGCTTTTATTGCAACGTGCCCAGTGCGTCTTTGCCGACGATGACGAAAATATCGAAGCTGTCCATCGATTCGCCCGCGGTGGCTTCGTCGAAAGTTTGCACGCTGCCAAGTCCCAGTGCGGAAACGACCTTTTCCGCTTCCTCTTTGACGTCGGCGGCATCGTCGCCCGTGCCCTTTACGTATACGACGGTCGTGGGGGCGAGGCCTCCTGCAATCGCATATGAATCAAGTGCGTAGGTGTGATTGTCTTCGGTGAGGCCTGCTGCTACGAGTTTTGCCTGAGCGGCGCCTGCCAGTCCGTCTGCGCCGCCTCCGTTGCGAATGGCGATGGCGTACGCGCCTTGATGTTTGGCGGCTTTCGCGGAATCGTCTTGGCTGGCTTTCTCGTCGGCGGCTTTATCGGCGTTGCCCTCTTCTGTCGAAGCGGCTTCTTCGTTCGCGCCGGTTGAGGCTGCGTTGGTGTTTTGCGCTTCGGTTTGGGCAGGCGGCGTTGCCTTCTCGGGCTCGTGGCCGCATGAGGTCAAAAGGAAAGCGCCGCAGACGAGAAGAAGAGTCGCAAGGGCGAAACCCGTTACGCGTGCGGCGGGGATGCGTGCTTGGTTATGGGTGAATCCGTTGTTCACGGAGCCTCCTAAAATGCAAGAGGGGGTACAAAGTGCATCTATTGTAGCGCAGTCGAGCGACGTGTGCAGGCCTTGGTGGGCGAGGGGCGGCGTGAAATCCGCGACAAAAAACCGCCCCAGCGTCAGCGGAAGACGTCGGGGCGGGATTATGCGTGGCAAGGGCGCTCTTGATGAAGCTCCGTGCCGTACACGGGCTTTATTCGGCCAAGGACTCGAGGTCGATTTCCATCAGGCGCTTAATCGCCAGGATGTAGGTGCGCATGGCACGGCGCAGCGTTTCCTCGGAAATACCCTCATCGGCGCCGTGCATGGGGCCGACCCACTCGGGGTATTCGTCATGCGGATCTTCGGGGCCGAAGCTCGCAGCGCACGGGAATTCGCGCGCGTAGGTGCCGCCGCCGATGGTGAAGGGGTCGCCGTCGAGGCCGGTGGCGTCGTGATACGAAGAAGCGAGCATTTGGATTGCAGGGCTTTTCGGGTCGACGAGGAACGGAACCATGAGCAGCGTATTTTCGCAGGTTGCATGGTACTCGTCGGCAACGTCGGAAAGCTTGGCCTGTAGTTCTTCGCCCGTAGTAGACGAAGGGAAGCGAATGTCGATGGTGAGCTCCAAGTGGGCATCGACCATGTGAATGGTGCCCGCGATGCAGGTCAGCGGATCGAAGTAAGCGTCGGCCGTGTCGATGCCGATGGAGCTGCCGTCGGTGGAGTCCATGATCTTCACGGCGAGACGCAGGAACTCGGCCTCGTCCTCGCTGCAGAGGTCGTGCTCAAGCGCATAACGCGCGAGCATGCCAATGGCGTTGACCGTGCCCTCGGGCAGCGATGCGTGGCCGCCCTTGCCTGTGGCGATGATCTTCGCGCAGCCGTCGCCGGCGTCGGTTACTTCGAAGCCGGCAGGCGCAGGCAGCTCGGCGGCGTTTGCCTTCACGACGAGGGTTGCCTGGCTGGGGACGGCATTGGTGGCCGCGTCGCCCGTGGTGAAGTCGACGATATTGCCGCCCTCGAGCTTCTTCGACGTAATCAGGCCGTCGAAACCGCCCTTTTCGCCGTAGCACACCGAGAATTCGGCGTCGGACGTGAACAGGAATGCGGGAGCTTTGTGGTGGGCGAGGTAATAGCCCACGTCTTTCATGGTTCCGGTTTCCTCGTTGGTGCCTACAAGCATGCGAATGGTGTAGGGGAGTTTCTTGCCTTCGGCTTCGCAGCGCTCGGCAAAAAACTTCATGGCGTACAGCGAAACGACAAGCGGGCCTTTGTCGTCGAGTACGCCGCGGCCGATAAGGAAGCCGTCGCGGCGCTGCATGGTCCACGGGTCGCTCGTCCAGCCGACGCCCGGCACCACAACGTCGGCGTGGCAAATCATGCCGAGCTGGGTTTCGCTTTCGCCTTCGAGGTCGGCCCAGCCGATCTCGCCCGCCTCATCGGTAGTCGGAAAGCCCAGGCGAGAAGCCAAATCGAGCGCCGCCGTCATGCCGGCGTGCGCGTCGGGGCCGCTGGGGTGCTCGGGCGTGGCGGCGTCGAAGTCGACGACGCTTGGAACAGCGACGAGATTGCCGATTTCTTCGACGATCTCTTCCCAATGAGCGTCGATCCAGCTGTCGGCTTCGGCAAGGAATGCCGCGTCTTTCATTTCTGCCATAATCCCCTCATCCTCTCTCTTGTTCGGGGCAGTTGGCTTCATTTTACCGCTTGGCGATGCTCGCGCTCGGGTCATGCGGTAATTTGGACAAGCCGTTCGAAATAAAGAGGTGCTATCTGCTATTTTGCGGCTTGTTGCCGCGCTTGGCGCCGTTCGCGTGCCAATAGGGGATGCTCTCGTTTTTTTAATTGACGATGGGGGAGGGGTCTCCTATTATACGGCTCATCAATTTGCGAAGGTTATCGTTGGCGTGTGTTGCAAGATTCGTCGTCGACGCATGTGAGGGAGAAGTCGTGTTTGCCCGTGATGCGGCAGAAGGCGTGACTTCGATGAAGGAGGCGGTCCTATGGCAGGCCATGGCCGTACGAGCTGGGACGACGTTGCTGTGGTTACGGTATCCATCCTGCGTCTTGTTGCGCGTTACGAAAAGCAAAACGGCGAGCCGGCTTCTCTTTCGCGCAGGGAGTTGGCGAAGGTTGTCGGTGTGAGCGAGTATCGTGTTCATGCGGCAATTGGCCGACTTGTCAAGTCGGGGCTCGTAAGCAGTGAGGCGCGCTATCGGGACGATGGCGGCCGCCTTGCCAACGCCCTTTCTGTTACGCCAGCGGGGAAGGCGTTTTTGGCTGGCATCGAATAGAACACGCGCAATTTAAATTGGCCAGATGGGGCAGCGTTCGAAAAATGTGCCGCTCCTGTTTTTTCAGCTGTCTTTTGTAGGGTATTTCATAAGTTCGTCAATCGTGACGAACTTCCAGCCGTCTTGCACGAGCTTCGGCAGAGCGATGCGCAGGCCTTCAATGGTGTTTTCTCGGTTTCCGCCGCCATCATGCATGAGCACGATATCGCCGGGCGTGACTCGCATAAGCTCTGCTGCGATGCGGCTTGCCTCTGGTCGTTTCCAGTCAGTGGTGTCGACGTCCCAACCAATGTCGGCAACCACGAGGTCTTCCACATTGCTCCATACTTCGGTAGGGAAGTTGCCTCCGGGCGCGCGCATCACGAAGCTTGGCTTTTGTCCGGTGGCGTCTTCGATTGCCTGAAAGCCTTTCGTGACTTCTTCGCGCTGTTGTTCGGCGCTCATATAGGAAAGGTTCACGCTTTGACCGTCGCCCGCCGCGTGGTCCCACGTGTGGGTCGCGACTTGATGGCCCTCGGCGACCTCTCGTTTCACGGTATCGACTCCGTTGCCCGAAATTCGGTTGCCAACGGTGAAGAACGTGGCTTTCGCGCCATTGTCGCGCAGCACGTCGAGCAGCTCGTTGGTGTCGTCCCATGGGCCGTCGTCAAAGGTGAGCGCCACGACCTTTTCGCCTTGCGTGTCAGGGTAACAGCGTTTCATGATGATGTCGACGGGGTCGCTCGTTACTTCGATGACCTGCTGTTTTCCGGAAACCTGGCCGGTTTTGATTGTGCCTGAGCCATCTTGTCCTTTCTGGGTGACGATGTGCAGCGGCCCATGTCCGACGTCTTGGGTGCCATGGGCGATGGGCTGGTTTTCGGCCGTGTTGGACGGCTCTTCGACGTCGACCCCGTTTGCGAAATCGATGCTCGTGTGGCCATCGAGCGGTGTGTCGGCTGCGGCGGTGGGGTCGAGCTCATGCCCATCGAGCGTTGCCGTATATGCTGTGCCGCTGCCTTCTTGCAGCAGTTCGCCGTCAATATCGAGCATGTTGCCTGCCGTTGCGGGTGAGCCCGCCGCCTCGAATGCGTCGTTAACGGTTGCGGTGCGAGGCAGCTGCAGTTCTTGACCGTTTACCGTGATGTCGATGGGTTTGGTGTTTTGCCAATGCACGACGCCAAAAATGACGAGCATGAGCGCAACGCACGCGCCCGCAATGGCGAATACGGTTTTTGGGGGCCTCGACGTTGATGTTTGGGCAACGGGTGTTTGGCTGCGAGACGGGCGCCGCTCGGCGGGCACGTGGGCGCGCCGAGCGTGGGAGTCGATGGGCTTTCTGCTTGTCGGCATGCGCTGCTCGGCGGGCGCATGGTTGTGCGGCGCGCGTGAATCGGTGGGAACCTGAGCGCGCGGCGTGCGCGGTTCGCTCGAGCGGCTGGGCGCTTCGGCCGGGTATGCGTGCTCATCGGCGCGACGCGCGGGAATGCGTTGCCCCTCTTGTGCGGCAAGCGGCTTTTTGGCCAGGCGAGGGCGAGCGTGCGTACGCGTACGCAGTGCGTCGTGATTTTCGGGAAAGTCGTTATCGTGCGACACTCTCGCTCCTCGGTTGGCGTGGGCGGTTCGTTTGGGTTCGCTATACCTTCAGTGTAACGCGTTGTGCGGCTGGAAAGGTAACGACTCGCTTTTTTCAAAAGAGTTTGGGACATTGGGCGCAGTTTCGGCATGCGGTTTTGTTGTTAGGTTATGTTAAGGTTTCGAACACTTGCGTGTGCTTTTGGTTGTTGACCTCGAAAGGGGCGATAATACGCTCCATGAATAAACGCAAACACACACAACAAAACCAGGGCGCGGTTCCTCAGGGAATGCGTCCCGTCTCTGTGCACCGCAATTCTCGCGGAGCGATCACTTATGCGCCTATGGGCGCTCCTACAAGTGCGGGCTATGGTGCTCAAGCCTATTCGCGCGATTGCTACCAACCACCCAAAAAGCGCAGGCGTGGTCCCATAATTGCCCTTATCGTGGTGCTGGCCTTGGCTCTTCTTGTGGGAGGTGCGGCATTCGCGGGCGTGGTCTACATGAACTCTATCGGCAACAAGCTTCACGAGGACGTGTCTGACGAGCTGAAAGCTTCCCTGTCGAACGAAACAGTGCAGCCGGGCGAGCCATTCTATTGCCTCATCATGGGTGTCGATAAGTCCGAAGAACGTGAGCAGAGCGCTGAATTCGCAGGTGACACCTTCCGCAGCGATTCCATGATTCTCGCCCGAATCGATCCTACTCAGAAAACCGTGGCCCTGGTGTCCATCGAGCGCGATACCTATGTGAATATCGAGGGCTATGGTCCGAACAAGCTCAATGCCGCCGCCTCATATGGCGGAGCGCCGCTCGTGGTGAGCACTATTTCGAGGTTCGCCGGCGTGCCCATTTCTCATTACGTATCAGTTGACTTCGATGGGTTTAAGGCTGCGGTTGACGGCTTGGGAGGCATCGAAGTCGATGTTCCCATGGCCATTGATGACGACGAAGCGGGCGGACGCGTTGAAGCGGGCCAGCAAACGCTCAATGGCGACCAGGCGCTTATTCTGTGCCGCAGCCGCCATGCCTACGACGATTACGGATCGGGCGATTATTACCGCATGGCGAACCAGCGCATGGTGCTTGGCGCAATTGCGAAGAAGCTTATGTCTGCCGACGTCGTTACCATGACCAATACGCTTTCTGCCATGGCAAGTTATGTTACGACCGACATGGAAGTGACCGATATCATTTCCGTTGCCACGAGCATGCGCGGCATTGATGTCGATAACGATATTTGGTCGGCGATGAACCCCACGTATGCATCGTACGAGAACAATATTTGGTACGAATACAGCGACAACAACGCATGGCGCAAAATGATGGAGCGTGTCGATGCGGGCCTGCCGCCGTATGAGGATGAGGAACGCAATGCCAACAACGGCGGAACTCTCGATGGCACCGTAACCGGCGTCCAGGAAACGGGCGGCTTGCTTTCGGGGTCGAGTGCCTCGTCGGGCGACTCAAACTATGGCGGTTACGATTCGGCTACGGGCTCTGGCTACAATTCCGGTTACGAAAGCGGCAGCTATGGCTCTGGCTATGACGGCAGCTACGGGTCGGACTATGGGTCGTCGAATTCCTCCACGTATGATTATGACTACGGTACTTCTGGAGCCGGTTCGGCGTATGGGGCCGATGGCCTATCGAGCGGTGGAACGGATGCATACGATGGCGCCTCGGGCTCGACGAGTGGTGCATATTAATCCGAAATAATCAAGGCGGCTCCGGCCGCCTTTTTTGTAGTGAACCTTTCAGGAGGTTTTCAGTGCTGTGGGCTTTTGTGGAATTGTCGACGCAATGCGTATCTTGCCTGATAGGATAATTATTCGTTTTGCGCGTGCATTGAGCGCGTCGCGTTTGACGTTCGATAGCAAGGAGCAAACCTATGGCCCCTCGGCACCGTAGCTCTTTTGATTCTTTCCCGTCGGGTGAGTCGTCTCGTCGGTCAAATACCCCTCGCCGCAACGAGGATGCATCGCGCCCCCAGGCTTCTGCCGCCCGTTCCTATTCGCGCGCTGCTTATGGCGATACGGGTGCGCGCCAGCGCGCCGCATCGTTTTCCCGCGATTCAACCCAAGCTGAATATGCGCGCATTCGCGCAAAGAAGAAGCGTCGAAAAATCATTGGTGGCGTAGTGGGGGCGTTGTTTGCGGTGTTGCTCGTGGGCGGCGGCGCGGCGCTTGCCTATATGGGGATTCTCAACGGCAAGTTGAGCTTTGGCATCGATGACGAAACGCGCGGCGCGCTTGTCGACAAGTCGCTTTCCGAACCGTTCTATATGCTCCTCATGGGCACTGACAAATCAGAAGACCGTGATGCGAGCGGTGAATTTGGCGATGCGTATCGCAGCGACTCTATGATGCTCGCGCGCATCGATCCGCAGCAAAAGAAGGTGACGCTCGTTTCCATTGAGCGCGATACGCTGGTTGATATCGACGGCTACGGCATAAATAAGATCAATGCCGCCTATGCGCTTGGCGGCCCGTCGCTTGCGGTGAAAACGGTTTCGGAATTTGCGGGCGTGCCAATCTCCCATTATGCGGAAATCAACTTTGATGGCTTCAAAGCAGTCGTCGATGCGCTTGGCGGAGTCGATGTGAACGTGTCCATCGATATCGACGATCCCGAAGCGGGTGGCAGCCTCTCTGCCGGCGAACAGACGATCAATGGCGACCAGGCGCTTATTCTGTGCCGCAGCCGCCATGCCTACGAAGATGCTGGCTACGGCGGCGGCGACTACTATCGCGCGGCGAACCAGCGCATGGTGCTTGGCGCGATTGCGAAGAAGCTGTTGGCCAGCGATCCGGCGACCATGGCGAACACCGTTACGGCGCTGTGCGATTACATTACCACCGACATGTCGGTGACCGACATTGCCGCTGTCGCCAATTCGATGCGCGGCATGGATCCGTCTACCGATATCTATTCGACCATGAACCCGACCACTTCATCGTATGAAGATGGCGGTTGGTATGAATACAGCAATAACGAGGCTTGGGCGGCGATGATGAAGCGCATCGATCAGGGCCTCTCTCCCACGCCCGACGAATCGGCCTCGATGAACAATGGCGGCGTGACTGACGGCAGCATTGGCGGCGAAGCGGTGGCTCAAGCCGTTTTGAGCGGTGAGGAATCGAGCCTTTCCGACTATGGCCACGGTGAACAGGTCGAAGTCCAAAACGGAAGCGGCGTATCGGGTGTTGCCGCCACAGCTGCAAGCACGCTTACGAACAAAGGCTACGACGTAACGAATACGCTCGATGCCGATTCGTACAACTACAGCAAGACGCTCGTCATTTACGACAAGGGGACCGATGAAAGCATCGCGAAGAGCATCGCCAAGCTGCTTGGCTGCGGCACTCCTACGGTAAATGATGGCAGCTACACCTATGAGGGCTCCTATTTGGTTATCGTGGGCAAAGACTACAAGGGCTAAGCACTTTCCTTGTAGTCGCCATGCGCGCGTGGGGCGCCTCGGTTGCCTGCGTAGTCGCGGCATCTTCTTGCGGGGCCATTTCTAAAATAATGAAAACGCGGCCGGGGCATTGCGCCTCGGCCGCGTTGCGTATGCGAAAGCTTTTTCGTGTGCGGCGTTTGCTGCTATCCCAGATTATCCCAGCGTTCATCGAATTCAACGCGCTCGTCCCAAGCGGCAACCCAGGTTCGAACGGTTTCAACGAAGGCTTTCGCGGCCATTGAGGCGCGGTCCCATGACCGCATGGCGATTCCAAGTTCGCGGTGGGTGGGAATCTCCAGCTCGATGCGCGCAAGCTGGAAGGGCGCCTTACGCAAAATGAGCTTTGGGAAAAGGCTGTAGCCGAGGCCTTTGTTCACCATGCCCATAACTGCGAAGTCGTTATCCATAACGAAACGCGTGCGCGGCACAACCTCATGCCGATCGAATACGGCGTCGTATTCACTGTAGCCTGGGTTTCGGATTTTGATGTACGGCTCGCTTGCAAGCGCCTCGCGAGGAAAAAAGTCTTCTTGAGCGAGGGGATGGTGCGGAGCCAGCGCGACATAAATCGGGTCTTGGACCAGGGGTATGACGAAAAACTTTTCCCGAGGAGGCAAAACGATGAATCCGCAGTCGAATTCTCCGCGCAGCACGCCTTCTTCGATTGCTCTTTGGTCTTCGAAGCACGCGAATTCGAGTTCGACTTTCGGATGGGCGTTTGTGAATTCATCTACGATGCCTGGCAGCCAGCGAATGGCGGTCGATGCGAATGCAGCGACGCGCACCGTGCCGCTTTCCAAATGCCTCACTTCGCCCAAACGTGCTTGAAGCGCTCGCTCGCTCGTGCACACGTCTTGAATCCAAGGTAAAAGGTTGCGGCCGTCCTCGGTGAGACGAACGCCCGAATGGTCGCGCGTGAAAAGCGCCGTGCCCATTTCGGATTCGAGCGAGCTCATCATATAGCTGATGCCCGCCTGGGTGTAGCCAAGCTGTTCGGCGGTGCTTTTGAAGCTTCCTGTTTCGGCTGCCAACACAAAGGCTTCATACTTCGACGTCATGAAAACCTACCGTTTCTCCTGCGATTTCCCTCTTTACGTGTGAAATCAACGGGGTATAAGAAACTCTTTACCTGTTACAAAATACTCTAGTTTTACTTTATTTCAACAACCTCGTAGTATACGCACCATCGGGAAGTCGAAGTAGGCAATGGCGACCGCTGAAACGATGATAAAGCTCCCGTAAACACCCAAAACAAGCAAGTGGTTTCAAGGTTCTTCGATAAGGCCTTGGAGCTTCTTGCGCTTATTGAAGAAAGAGGACGGCTCAAAGTGACGCAGGGTAAGAACATGGTATTTGCGGCATTCGTTGTGCTGCAGGCGATTTTCTACGGCGCAGACAACGTCGTTATGAAAGTTGCTTATGGCGAGATTTCTCCGCTGTGGTGCCAGACCCTTCGTTTTGGCCTGGCCTTCGTTTTGTTCATGATTCTGTTCGGCAAGCAAATCGTCAAAGGCCTGCGTGGCTCCCGCGTGAGCGCGTGGCTCCCCGTCGGCGTGGTGTACGCGGTCGCGTTCGTCGCGAGCTCGCTGGCCGTCGATATGACGAGCGCCACCAACGCGGGCTTCTTCATTTCTCTGCCGATGTTGTTCACGCCGGTGATCGCGCTCGCGCTTATGCGCCGCACGTATCGCTTGAGCACGTTGGTCCTGCAAATCGCGGTTCTCGCGGGCCTGTACCTTCTGTGCTGCAACGGCGGCGCGCTGTCGTTCGGCATGGGCGAGTTCGTGGGCCTTGGCTCTTCCGCTTTGTTCGCGCTGGGCATCGTGCTCTCCGAACGCGGCCTTTCTGAAATCGGTCCTGCTGCCATGTCGGCCGTGCAGACCGGCGGAGCTTTCCTTTTCTCGCTGGGCGGCGCGGTTGCGACCGAGTCCGCGCCTGCCTTCGGTACCGTTTCAGTGGGCACGTGGGCTGCGGTTGCCTTCCTCGCCATCGCCGGCACGTGCTTGGCGTTCTGGCTGCAGAATAAGGCACTCGCGCACATTCCCGCCGCGACCGTTTCGGTCATCCTGTGCTCTGAGCCCGTTGTTACGGCGATCATTTCCTTCTTCGTGCTCGGCGAGGTGCTCTCGATGATGGGCGTGCTGGGCGCCGCGATTATCGTGGGCTGCACCGTTGCCGCCACGCTGCTCGACTCTAGCGCCGAAAAAGACCAGGTCGAAGAGCTTCCCGCATTCGACCCCGCCTTCGAGGTCGCGCAGACTCGTACGAGCATGAATCACTCGCTGTAAGCATTCGCGCCGTCTTCTCTCTCCGAGGCCGCGATCTTCCCAAAGCGCGCCCTTAGGGCGGCGGATGTTTCTTGAAAGCCGCTCGAAAGGGCGGCTTTTTTGCCCAATTTTATCCCCGTGGGTGCTGCCTTTTTGAGTTCGCCACCTGTTAAATGCTCGTAGCGTTTAACAGTTTCAAGGCAGTACTATCTAAAAGAAACCAAGGCGCAAAAAGATTGCCGCATGCCATTTTGCCTGTTCCAGCCCTTGAAGGAAATCTCTAAAACCAGAAACTCAACACAGTTCGTGAAAAAAAGTCTTGACTTAATTTCTCAATGTGTTTAAATTTTTCGTTTGCGTAATTAGCCGTGGAAGCATGTCCAAAGGGATGCCGAAACGGTAAGAATATCGTCTTTTTACCCCAAAGGAAGGAAGACCTGTGGCCAAGGCAGAAAAGACCGGCGCCGGCGTATACAGGGAGCGTCATTCGTTCGCGAAGATCCCTGGCATCGTCGATGTCCCCAACCTCATCGCCATCCAGACCGACAGTTTCAAGTGGTTCATGGAAGAAGGCATCACCGAAGCCTTCAACGACGTGTGCCCCATCGAGAACTCGACCAAGGATATGTGCGTCGAGCTCGGCGAGCATCACTTCGGCGAGCCGAAGTACACCGTCGACGAATGCAAAGAGAAAGACGTCTCCTACCAGGCGCCCCTCTATGCCAAGATTCGTTTCATCAACCGCGAAACCGGCGAAATCAAAGATCAGAACGACCTGTTCATGGGCGATTTCCCGCTCATGACCCCTCGTGGCACGTTCATTATTAACGGCACCGAGCGCGTTGTGGTTTCCCAGCTCGTTCGTTCGCCCGGCATCTATTTCAGCGCCGAGCGCGACAAGACGTCCGACAAGACCATCTACGGCGCGAAGGTTATTCCTTCTCGTGGCGCATGGCTCGAGTTCGAGACCGACAAGCGCGACATTCTGTCGGTTCGCATCGACCGCAAGCGCAAGCAGCCGGCCACGCTGCTTTTGCGCGCCCTCGGCATCGCCGACACCCGCGAAGAAATCATCGATATCCTCGGCAGCTCCGAGATGGTTCTGCGCACGCTTGATCGCGACCCCGCGACCACCAAGGAAGAGGCGCTCATCGAGCTGTACAAGCGTTTCCGTCCAGGCGAGCCTCCTACGATCGACTCTGCGCGCACGCTGCTCGACGGCCTGTTCTTCAACCCGCAGCGCTACGACCTCGCCAAGGTCGGCCGCTACAAGGCGAACAAGAAGCTCGGCTTCGATCCCGAATTCGACGCTTCTACGCTCACCATTGAAGACATCGTCGCAACCATGCGCTACATCGTTGCCCTTCACGAGGGCGAAGAGGGCTATCAGGTCGACGACATCGACCACTTCGGCAACCGTCGTATCCGCACGGTCGGCGAGCTCATCCAGAACCAGTTCCGCATCGGCCTTTCGCGCATGGAGCGCGTTGTGCGCGAGCGCATGAGCATGCAGGAGCCTGACGAAATCACTCCGCAGAGCCTCGTGAACATTCGCCCCATTGTGGCTGCCATCAAGGAATTCTTCGGCTCTTCGCAGCTGTCGCAGTTCATGGACCAGGCAAACCCCGCCGCAGGCATTACGCACAAGCGTCGTCTGTCTGCTCTGGGCCCTGGTGGTCTGTCGCGCGAGCGCGCAGGCTTCGAGGTTCGCGACGTTCACAATTCGCACTACGGCCGCATGTGCCCCATCGAGACGCCTGAAGGTCCGAACATCGGCCTTATCGGCTCGCTGGCGACCTTCGCTCGCGTGAACAGCTACGGCTTCATCGAGACTCCGTACCGTCGCGTTATCGACGGCAAGGTGACCGACGAGGTCGATTACCTCACCGCCGACGAGGAAGAGAACTATGCCATCGCCCAGGCTATGGAGAAGTTCGACCCCGAGACGCGCGTGTTCGGCGAGACCATCGATGGCGTGTTCGTGCCGTCTGAAAAGATTCTGTGCCGCACCCGTGACGCCGACGGCGTCTTCGGCGAGCCCGAGGAAGTCGCTCCCGAGCGCGTCGGCTACATGGACGTGTCTCCTCGTCAGATGACTTCTGTCGCTACCTCGCTCATTCCGTTTTTGGAGCACGACGACGCAAACCGCGCCCTCATGGGTTCGAACATGCAGCGTCAGGCTGTGCCTTTGCTGCAGCCCCACGCGCCGTACGTCGGCACCGGCATCGAGCACCGCATCGCGGTTGACTCGGGCGAAGTGCTCGTTGCCCAGAACCCTGGCGTGGTCGACTACGTCGACGGCTCTACCATCATCATCAAGAATGATGAAGGCGAGTTCGACGAGTACCTGGTTCCGAAGTTCCAGCGTTCCAACCAGAGCGGCTGCATCAACAACAAGCCTATCGTGCGCAAGGGCGACGAGGTCCATGCGGGCGACGTTTTGGCCGACGGCCCCAGCTGCGACCACGCAGAGCTGGCGCTTGGTCAGAACCTTATGGTCGCTTACATGACCTGGGAAGGCTACAACTACGAGGACGCTATCATCGTGTCCGAGCGCGTTGTTGCTGAAGACCTGCTCACGTCTATCCATATTTCTGAATACGAAGTCGACGCTCGCGACACGAAGCTCGGCCCCGAGGAAATCACCCGCGAGATTCCGAACATCTCCGACGACATGATTGCCGACCTCGATGCCGACGGCATCATTCGCGTTGGCGCCGAGGTGTTCCCTGGCGACGTTCTGGTCGGCAAGGTCACCCCGAAGGGCGAAACCGAGCTCACCGCTGAGGAGCGCCTGCTGCGTGCCATCTTCGGCGACAAGGCTCGCGAGGTTCGTGACACGTCCCTCAAGGTGCCTCATGGTGCTGGCGGACGCGTTGTGGGCATCTATCGCTTCAGCCGCGAAAACGGCGACGACATGGCTCCGGGCGTCAACGAGCTCGTGCGCGTGTACATCGCTCAGAAGCGTAAGGTGCAGCAGGGCGACAAGTTGTCTGGCCGCCACGGCAACAAGGGTGTTATCTCTCGCGTTCTGCCTGTTGAAGATATGCCTTATCTCGCCGACGGCACGCCGATTGACGTCATGCTGAACCCGCTGGGCGTTCCTTCCCGTATGAACGTCGGCCAGCTGCTCGAATGCCACCTTGGCTGGGCTGCTAAGTGGGGTTGGTCCGATGAGGCCGAAACCACCGAGGCCGTCGAGGGTCCGAAGTACGTCGCAACCCCCGTGTTCGACGGCGCGACTGAGGAAGAGATCGTCGACGTCATTGGCAAGGCGAACCGCAACCTCATCAACCTGAACCATGCGAAGTACGGCGATAAAGCCCGCGACGAGTTCGTGCCGCAGCTCAATGAGTTCGGCAAGACGTGGCTCTACGACGGCCGCACGGGCGAGCGCTTCCGCGAGCCCATCACGGTCGGCTTCCCGTACATCTTGAAGTTGGGCCACATGGTCGACGACAAGATTCACGCTCGTTCGACCGGCCCTTACAGCCTCATCACCCAGCAGCCTCTCGGCGGCAAGGCCCAGTTCGGTGGCCAGCGCTTCGGCGAGATGGAAGTTTGGGCGCTGTACGCGTACGGCGCTTCCAACGTGCTGCAGGAGATTTTGACCATCAAGTCCGACGACACGTCGGGCCGCGTGAAGGCGTACGAGGCCATCGTCAAGGGCGAGAACATCCCGCCCGCGGAGGTGCCCGAGTCGTTCAAGGTTCTGTTGAAGGAAATCAAGTCCTTGGGCCTCAACGTCGAGATGATCGGCGAAGACCACAAGGCGATCGACTTCGACGCCGCCGAGCTTGAAGCCAAGGCGGCTATGGCGAGCCGTCATCACAACGAGGGTGACGACGACATGCTCTCGAACATGATGAACGACGCTTCCAAGACCGAGAAGGAACAGGCCGATGCCTTGAGCGACATCGCTGCCGACCTTCAGAGCATGATGAACGACGTGACCGACGCGAACCCCGATGTCGAGAGCCTGATCGGCTCCGATGAGCCGAAGTCCACCTTCGGCGAAGGAGAGGAAGAGTAAATGAGCGATTACGACGTGAGCAACTTCAGCGCCCTGCGCATCTCTCTCGCGAGCGCCGAGGATATTCGCAGCTGGTCGCATGGCGAGGTCAAGAAGGCCGAAACCATCAACTACCGCACGCTCAAGCCCGAAAAGGACGGCTTGTTCTGCGAGAAAATTTTTGGCCCCACCAAAGACTGGGAATGCGCCTGCGGCAAGTACAAGCGCGTTCGCTTCAAGGGCATCGTGTGCGAGCGCTGCGGCGTCGAAGTTACCCGCAGCAAGGTTCGCCGCGAGCGCATGGGCCACATCGAGCTTGCGGCTCCCGTGAGCCACATCTGGTACTTCAAGGGCTCCCCGAGCCGCTTGGGTTACCTGCTTGACATTGCCCCGAAAGAGCTCGAGAAGGTTCTGTACTTCGCCAGCTCCATTGTGACCTGGGTCGATACCGAGGCTCGCGATGAGGATGTCGAAGAGTTGCGCGACGAGCTCGCCGCCGACCTTGAAGAGCTCGATGCCGAGCGCGATCGCCTGATTGAGGCCACCCGCCGTCTGTCCACGGAATACGTTCCGGAAGACGACGAGTTCGCCGACGAAATCGACGACGACGAGCGCATGGAGCCCGAAGAGGTCGAGGCTGAAATCGCCGACATCTATGACGAATACAACGAGCGCAAGGCTCTGCGCACCGAGGCGTTCGACGCGTTTTTGAAGATCGTGCCGAAGCAGCTCGTGCCCGACGAGGCCTTGTATCGCGAGATGCGCATGAACTACAGCGACTACTTCCGTGGCGGAATGGGCGCCGAGGCCGTGCGCGACCTGCTTGACGACATGGACCTGGAAGCCGTTGCCGAAGAGCTCAAAGACACCATCGAGAATGGCAAGGGCCAGAAGCGCGCCAAGGCTATTAAGCGCCTGAAGGTCGTTGACGCTTTCATGAAGAGCGACAACAAGCCTTCCGATATGATTCTTGACGTCATTCCGGTTATTCCGCCCGATTTGCGCCCCATGGTGCAGCTCGACGGTGGCCGCTTCGCAACGAGCGACCTCAACGACCTGTATCGTCGCGTGATCAACCGCAACAACCGTTTGAAGCGCCTGCTCGACCTCGGTGCCCCCGAGATCATCGTGAACAACGAGAAGCGCATGCTTCAGGAAGCTGTCGACTCGCTGTTCGACAACGGCCGTCGTGGCCGTCCCGTCACGGGTCCGGGCAACCGTCCGCTGAAGTCGCTCTCTGACATGCTCAAGGGCAAGCAGGGCCGCTTCCGCCAGAACCTGCTCGGCAAGCGCGTCGACTACTCTGGCCGTTCGGTTATCGTCGTTGGTCCTCAGCTGAAGATTCACCAGTGCGGCCTGCCGCAGCAGATGGCTCTGGAGCTGTTCAAGCCCTTCGTTATGAAGCGTCTGGTCGAGCTCGAGTACGCCGCCAACATCAAGGCTGCCAAGCGCGCTGTCGACCGTGGTGCGAGCTACGTGTGGGATGTTCTCGAAGAGGTCATCGTCGACCATCCCGTGCTGCTGAACCGCGCACCTACCCTGCACCGTCTGGGCATCCAGGCCTTCGAGCCCGTGCTCGTCGAGGGTAAGGCTATCAAGCTGCACCCGTTGGTCTGCACCGCGTTCAACGCCGACTTCGACGGCGACCAGATGGCTGTGCATGTGCCGCTGGGCAACGAAGCCCAGGCTGAGGCTCGCGTGCTCATGCTGTCCGCCAACAACATCAAGTCGCCGGCTCATGGCCGCCCGCTGACCATTCCTACTCAGGACATGATCATCGGTATGTACTTCCTCACCACGGTTCGCGATGGCTTCCCGGGCGAGGGCCGCGTTTTCGCGAGCGTCAAAGACGCGCTCGACGAGTTCGAGGCTGGTACGGGCGTAGACATTCAGGCTCGCATCTCTGTTCGTGCTACGCGCGACATGCAGATTGCGAAATCGTTCAGCGATTTCGAGACCGTGAAGGCCGGCGAGCGCTTCGAAACGAGCATTGGCCGCATCATCTTCAACAACGTGCTGCCTGAGGACCATCAGTTCGTCAACTACGTTGTGAACAAAAAGGAAATCGGCCGCCTCATTGAAGAGTGCTCGAACCGCTACGACGTTTCCGAGATGCCCGCCATTCTGGACGGCTTGAAGAACGCTGGCTACCACTACGCCACCAAGGCCGGCATCACGGTGTCCGTTTTCGACGCCACCATGCCGCCGAACAAGGCTGAGCTGCTTGCCGCTGCCGACGCCAAGGTCGACGCAATCGATGAAGACTACGAGATGGGCCTCATGAGCCCCGAAGAGCGCCATAAGCAGGTCGTTGACATTTGGAACGACACCACCGAGGAAATCGGCGAGGCCATGGCTGCCAACTTCGACCAGTACAACCCCATCTACATGATGGCCGACTCTGGTGCTCGTGGTAACATCAAGCAGATTCGCCAGCTGGCTGGTATGCGCGGCCTCATGGGCAACACCAAGGGTGGCACCATCGACCGCCCGGTTAAGTCGAACTTCCGCGAGGGCCTTTCGGTTCTGGAGTACTTCATCTCCACGCACGGCACTCGTAAGGGCATGACCGACACCGCTCTGCGTACGGCTGACTCGGGTTACCTGACCCGTCGTCTGGTCGACGTCGCGCAGGACGTTATCGTTCGCGAGATCGACTGCGGCACACCCGAGGGCGTTCCCTACCCGCTGCATAACGAGAAGGGCGAGATCGACGAGAACCTCATCGGTCGTTGCCTGCTCGAGGACACGGGCGATCTGCTCGCTGGCGATTACATCACCAGCATGGATCAGCTCAAGGCGTTTGAGGCTGCCGGCATTGACACGGTCGTCATTCGCACGGTCATGACCTGCCACGCTGAGCATGGCGTGTGCCAGAAGTGCTACGGTTGGGACTTGGCCACGGGCCGTCCGGTGAACATTGGCACTGCAGTCGGCATTATCGCCGCTCAGTCCATTGGCGAGCCGGGCACGCAGCTCACCATGCGTACGTTCCACGCCGGCGGCGTTGCTGGCGACGACATTACGCACGGTCTGCCTCGTGTTACCGAGCTTTTCGAGGCTCGCAAGCCTAAGGGCCAGGCTGTGCTCGCCGAAATCGCAGGTACCCTGCAGATTACCGGCGACAAGACCACCAAAACGCTCACCGTGCATGACACCGAGGGCAACTTCCGCGAGTACGTCGTTTCGGCGCGTGCGCAGATGCTGCCCGGCATCATCGGCGGCTGCGCTGTGAAGGTTGGCCAGCAGCTCACCAAGGGTTCTGTGAACCCGCACGACTTGCTGCGTTTGACCGACCCGAACACCACGCTGCGCTACATCGTTGCCCAGGTCCAGGACGTGTACGTGTCCCAGGGTGTAGACATCAACGACAAGCACATCGAGGTCATCGCGCGTCAGATGCTGCGCAAGGTCGTTGTTATGGAAGCCGGCGATTCCGAGCTTTTGCCCGGTCGCCAGGTGAACCGTCACGAGTTCGAGCGCGTTGCCAACGAACTCATTGCAGAAGGCAAGCAGCCCCCCGTGGGCCAGCCTCTGCTGCTCGGCATCACCAAGGCTTCGCTGGCTACCGACTCGTTCCTGTCGGCCGCGTCGTTCCAGGAGACCACCAAGGTTCTCACCGACGCCGCGATCGAAGGCAAGACCGACGTTCTCGCCGGCCTGAAGGAGAACGTCATCATCGGCAAGCCGATTCCTGCTGGTACGGGCCTTCCTCGTTACCACAAGGTCGGCCTCACCTACAAGGGTGCTCCCGTGCATCCCGAGGGTGAAGAGCAGCTGCCCGATTACGCGCCGCGTGAGCTTCGCGAAATCGAAGACCTGCTGCCCCAGCCTCAGGACTGGTCGCTCGACGAGAACTACATGGGTGGCTACGGCAACTACTTCGGTGGCGGCAGCTTCCGTGGTGGCCGCGCTAACCAGCTCTCCGACGAGGACGCGCGTCTGTACCTCTACGACGACCTGGGCGTTTCGCAGCGTTGGGCTAACAAGTTCAGCGAAGCGGGCATCGAGACCGTTGGCGACTTGGTCGGCTACACTGAAGATGAGCTTCTGCGCATCGAAGGCATTGGCGCCAAGGCTATCGAAGAGCTCAAGACCGGCCTTGCCGAGCATAGCCTGAGCTATCTCATCGAGGACGACCTGGCTGCGTCCAACGACGACATGAGCCAGTTGCTCGACATGGTCTTCAGCCCCGACGACACGGTGCTCATCGGCGGCGATTCGCCGGCGACGTTCAACACCGAAGGCGAGGAAATGCTGGGCGAGGCTCTGCCGCCGCGCAGCTATCATCGCGACCTGAGCGAACTTGACGCCCTGCTGGGCGGCCTGGGCGACTTGGGCTTCGGCGAGACGAGCGAGAAGCACGAAGCTGAGTCTGACGAAGACGAAGAGTAACGTGCGAGTCTCATAAACGACATTGAATGCCGCTCCGGGAAACCGGGGCGGCATTTTTGCGTTAATGACTTCAGTCTGGCGCGCGCGTAGCCGCGCCAAATAAACCGCCCGCTAAGCGGGCGGATGGCAATCGGCTTTACAAAACCACCC
>ERZ824473.354-NODE-354-length-87521-cov-9.348044_pt1 | contig 87521 bp, 65 predicted proteins | sample MGYA00519874_ERZ824473 | MGnify/ENA primary metagenome ERZ824473 (study PRJEB31778, sample SAMEA3449151) | human gut metagenome | biome: human gut; feature: human-associated habitat; material: faeces | place: United Kingdom | collected 2010/2012 ... | reverse complement strand
CCGCAATGCGGTCGAAAGCACCGTAAACGATTTTCTGTGCAACACCTTTCTTACCGTCTAACATGATGTTATTGATAAGCTTTGTTACCACTTTGTTATTGTAAATAGGATCTGGTAATACATCCCTTTTTGCGATATGTCCTTTACGTGGCACGGTTCTTCCCTCCTTAATTAAATGTGATTTTCATTTCTTCATTTCCATGAGGAAATGAAATATTAAATCATCGGTACTCATGGAAACTTCTGTTTCCGTTGTTCATGCTCGGACAAGTCAATATATTGCCTGCAACCAACAGAGAAAATATTGCTATTCCGGCATTCTCACTGATATTTATTTCTTAGGTTTCTTAGCACCGTATTTGGAACGAGCCTGGCGTCTGTTTGCTACGCCTGCTGTATCAAGAGTACCACGTACGATATGATATCTTGTACCTGGTAAATCCTTTACTCTTCCTCCACGGATAAGAACAACACTATGTTCCTGAAGGTTATGTCCTTCACCTGGAATATAGCTTGTTACTTCGATACCGTTGGAAAGACGTACTCTGGCAATCTTACGAAGCGCTGAGTTAGGCTTCTTAGGAGTTGCTGTCTTAACGGCTGTACATACTCCACGTTTCTGTGGTGAGCTGGCATCTGTTGGTCTTTTCTTTAAGGAGTTAAATCCTTTCTGAAGAGCAGGTGCCGTGGATTTCTTTGCTACAGACTGTCTTCCTTTTCTAACTAACTGGTTAAAAGTAGGCATTCTGAAATTCACCTCCATGCATATTTTCTAATGTGGTTGCTAATAGTTTCTTCTTTAGGTTAAACCAATATGACAAATCATCTTGATTATACCCATATGTGGACATAGTTATACATCGCACACAATTAAAGATTATATATTTAAAAAATCTTTTTGTCAAGGGGAAAATTGAATTTCATTTTTCTCGAAGTGCCAGAAACAGACGAACCCAGAAGAAACCAACTCCAGCCACAGTCAGGCCCCTGAGAATAAAATAATCCCTATCTGTGACTTTCGTCGCTGCGGTTTGAATGTTCGCTTAGACGCGCGAACGTTCAAACCTTGCTACCAGGTCACAGATAGGGATTATTTTATTCTCAGGGGTCGTCTGTTCTGTATCTTAATTAAAGATTTTCAGAATCCATCATCATTGCTGCATCCTCTGACTTCTGATCACGCATTTCTTCTTCCATAGAAGCTGCATCGTAGTCAAATTCGTCTGCTTCTTCGATCTTGTTGACAACTTTTCCTGTATCAAGATGAAGGTTACGATACTTCTTTAATCCTGTTCCGGCTGGAATCAGTTTTCCTAAAAGTACGTTTTCCTTAAGACCAATTAATGGGTCAATCTTTCCTTTGATTGCTGCATCTGTAAGAACCTTTGTTGTTTCCTGGAAGGAAGCAGCAGATAAGAAAGAGCTTGTTGCAAGAGAAGCCTTTGTGATACCGAGAAGTGTCTGCTCTGCTGTTGCAGGCTCTTTTCCTTCTGCAAGAAGTCTTTCATTCTCATCCTCTAATTCAAGGATATCAATGAGTGCTCCTGGTAAGTACTGGCTATCTCCAGCTTCTTCAATACGAACTTTCTTAAGCATCTGGCGAACGATAATCTCGATATGTTTATCGTTGATATCTACACCTTGCAGACGGTATACACGCTGTACTTCACGCATCATGTAATCCTGAACTGCTCCTGCACCTTTGATTCTTAAGATGTCATGAGGATTTACAGAACCTTCTGTCAGTTCATCACCGGCCTCTAAGTAAGTACCGTCAAGAACTTTGATACGGGAACCGTAAGGAATTACATAATTTCTTGTTTCTCCGCTATCCTCATTTACTACAGTGATTTCACGTTTTTCTTTTGTTTCTTTTACATCCGCACGACCAGCAATTTCAGTGATGATGGCAAGGCCCTTAGGTTTACGTGCCTCGAAAAGCTCCTCGACACGAGGAAGACCCTGTGTGATATCATCACCGGCTACACCACCGGCATGGAATGTACGCATAGTAAGCTGTGTACCAGGCTCACCAATGGACTGAGCAGCAATAATTCCGACTGCCTCACCAACCTGTACTGCCTGACCAGTTGCAAGGTTGGCACCGTAACATTTAGAACATGCACCGTTATGGGACTTACATGTTAACATTGTTCTGATCTTAACCTGCTGATATCCTGCGTTTACAATTGCTTTCGCACGCTTTGGAGTAATCATGCAGTTCGCTTCAACAATGATATTACCTTCTTTATCTTTGTAATCTTCTGCTGCATAACGTCCGCTGATACGATCCTCTAATGATTCGATTGTTTCTTTTCCATCCATGATAGCTTCTACATACATGCTTGGAATCTTGTTTGTTCCTTCGCAGCAATCCTGTTCACGAATAATCAGTTCCTGAGATACATCTACAAGACGTCTTGTCAGATAACCGGAATCGGCTGTACGAAGGGCTGTATCGGAAAGTCCCTTTCTGGCACCATGTGCAGAAATGAAGTACTCCAGTACGTCAAGACCTTCACGGAAGTTGGACTTGATAGGAAGTTCGATAGTACGTCCGGATGTATCGGCCATCAGTCCACGCATACCGGCAAGCTGTTTAATCTGCTGGTTAGAACCACGGGCACCGGAGTCAGCCATCATGAAGATGTTGTTGTACTTATCAAGACCACTGATCAGTTTATCTGTAAGTTCGTTATCGGCAGCGAACCATGTCTGTACTACTGCTTTATAACGTTCTTCTTCTGTCATGAAACCACGGCGGTACTGTTTTGTAATGTACTCAACCTGTTTCTGAGCTGCTGCAAGGATTTCTGGTTTTTCTTTTGGTACGGTCATATCGGAAATAGATACACTTAACGCACCAATTGTAGAATACTTATATCCAAGAGCTTTGATATTATCAAGAACCTCGGCAGTCTTAGTTGTACCATGTACGCTGATACAACGGTCAAGGATCTGTTTTAACTGTTTCTTACCACACTGAAAATCAACTTCTAACCTTAAGAAGTTATCTGGATCAGAACGGTCAACAAAACCTAAATCCTGAAGGATGATTTCGTTGAAAAGAAGACGTCCCATTGTACAATCTACAATACGGCTTCCCATTGTTCCGTCTGGTCTCATACCTCTTCTCTTTACTTTGATTCTGGAATGAAGTGTGATTACCTTGTTCTCGTAAGCAAGATATGCTTCATTTTCAGACTTAAAGCATTTACCTTCACCCTTAGCTCCTTCTTTTTCCATAGTCAGGTAGTAAATACCAAGGACCATATCCTGAGAAGGAACGGCTACTGGAGCACCATCAGATGGCTTCAGTAAGTTGTTTGGAGAAAGTAAGAGGAAACGGCACTCAGCCTGTGCTTCCTGGGAAAGTGGCAGATGGACAGCCATCTGGTCACCATCAAAGTCGGCATTAAACGCTGTACATACTAATGGATGTAATTTAATCGCTTTACCTTCTACTAATGTTGGCTCGAATGCCTGAATACCAAGACGATGCAAGGTAGGAGCACGGTTTAACATAACCGGATGTTCTTTGATAACATCTTCGAGTACATCCCAAACTTCTGGCTGTAACTTTTCTACCATCTTCTTGGCAGACTTAATATTATGAGCAAGACCGTTTGCTACAAGTTCTTTCATAACAAATGGTTTGAAAAGCTCGATAGCCATCTCTTTTGGAAGACCACACTGATAAATCTTTAATTCTGGTCCTACTACGATTACGGAACGTCCTGAGTAGTCAACACGCTTACCAAGAAGGTTCTGACGGAAACGTCCCTGTTTACCCTTTAACATATCGGAAAGGGATTTTAATGCTCTGTTTCCAGGACCAGTTACTGGACGTCCACGACGGCCATTATCGATTAACGCATCAACAGCTTCCTGAAGCATACGCTTTTCGTTACGGATAATAATGTCTGGCGCACCAAGCTCTAACAGTCTCTTAAGACGGTTATTACGGTTGATGATTCTTCTATATAAATCATTTAAATCGGAGGTTGCAAAACGTCCACCATCTAACTGAACCATTGGACGGATATCCGGAGGGATAACCGGAACAGCGTCAAGAACCATCCATTCTGGACGGTTTCCTGACAGACGGAAAGCTTCTACAACTTCTAATCGTTTAATATTTCTTGCTTTCTTCTGACCGCTGGCATTCTTAAGACTCTTCTTAAGTTCTTCTGCTTCAGCCTCTAAGTCGATCTCTGCAAGAAGTTCTTTGATTGCCTCAGCACCCATTCCTACACGGAAGTTTCCAAGACCTTCATCAGAATTCCTATATTCTTCTGTTACACGACGGTACTCAGCATCAGAGATAACGTCCTTCTTGCTTAAGTTTGTTGTTCCTGGGTCAAGAACTACAAAGGAAGCAAAGTATAATACTTTTTCCAGTGCTTTTGGAGACATATCAAGGATTAATCCCATACGGCTAGGGATTCCCTTGAAGTACCAGATATGGGATACTGGAGCTGCGAGTTCGATGTGTCCCATTCTTTCTCTTCTTACACTTGCCTTTGTAACTTCAACACCACATTTATCACAGACAACGCCTTTATAGCGAATCTTTTTATATTTACCACAGTGACATTCCCAGTCCTTGCTTGGTCCGAAAATTCTTTCACAGAACAGACCATCTTTTTCCGGCTTTAAAGTACGGTAGTTAATGGTTTCCGGCTTTTTTACCTCACCATGAGACCACTGACGAATCAGTTCCGGAGACGCAAGTCCGATTTTAATGGCGTCAAAATTAACCGGCTGTTCAACTGTTTGGTTATTCATATCAGACATAGGTTACTCCTTCCAAACTATCTTACAAATCAGAATCGCCAAAAGGCATTTCTGTAAACTCTGGCTGTGCATCAGCCTGTCCAGCTTCTTCTTCCAGAGTACTTTCTTTGTAGCCATACTCTCCAAGATTGCTCTCGTCCTTATAATTGTTATCATCCGGACTGCTCTCAATCACTGAAGTAAGGGATTCATTAATTGTTTCGCTGCCTTCCTGAAGCTCAATTTCTGTCATATCTTCTTTTAAGACACGAACATCAAGAGCGAGGGACTGGAATTCCTTAAGAAGTACCTTGAAGGATTCCGGAATACCTGGTTCAGGAATATTCTCTCCTTTGATGATTGCTTCGTATGTCTTCACACGACCAACTACATCATCAGACTTCACAGTTAAGATTTCCTGAAGAGTGTAGGAAGCACCATAAGCCTCAAGAGCCCAAACCTCCATCTCTCCGAAACGCTGTCCACCGAACTGAGCTTTACCACCCAGAGGCTGCTGTGTTACTAATGAGTAAGGACCTGTAGAACGTGCATGAATCTTATCATCTACTAAGTGATGCAGCTTCAGATAATGCATGAATCCGATGGAAACTGGTGAATCGAATTCCTGTCCTGTACGTCCATCACGAAGCTGAACCTTACCTGTACGGTCGATTGGAACACCCTTCCATTCTTCTCTGTGGTCACGGTTATCCCAAAGATACTTCATAATATCATCGTTAACCTTGTCACCCCAGCGTTCTTCGAATTCTTCCCATGTCTTGTTCGCATAGTCATTCGCCATCTCAAGAGTATCCATGATATCGTTCTCATCTGCACCGTTAAATACTGGTGTTGCTACATTAAATCCAAGCACCTTAGATGCGAGACTTAAATGAAGCTCTAAGACCTGTCCGATATTCATTCGGGAAGGTACACCTAATGGGTTCAGTACGATATCGAGTGGACGGCCATTAGGAAGGAATGGCATATCCTCTACTGGAAGTACACGGGAAACTACACCCTTGTTACCATGACGACCAGCCATCTTATCACCAACAGAAATCTTACGTTTCTGTGCAATGTAAACACGAACAGACTTGTTAACTGTTGGAGGCAGCTCGTCACCATTCTCCCTTGTAAATACCTTTGTATCCATAACAACACCGTAAGCGCCGTGTGGAACACGAAGGGAAGTATCACGAACTTCTCTTGCCTTTTCACCGAAAATAGCACGAAGAAGTCTTTCTTCAGCAGTAAGTTCTGTCTCTCCCTTAGGAGTCACCTTACCTACCAGAATATCTCCGGCATGAACTTCTGCACCGATACGGATGATACCATTCTCATCCAGATCTTTTAATACATCTTCACTAAGACCAGCAAGATCTCTTGTAATCTCTTCCTGTCCAAGCTTTGTATCTCTTGCCTCTGCTTCATATTCTTCAATATGAACAGATGTATATACGTCATTCTGTACAAGACGCTCACTTAAAAGTACGGCATCCTCGTAGTTATAACCTTCCCAGGTCATAAATCCGATTAATGGGTTCTTACCAAGAGCCATCTCGCCGCCGCATGTGGAAGCACCATCTGCAAGAATATCTCCTGCTTCAACATGGTCACCCTTATTTACGATAGGTCTCTGGTTCATACAGTTACCCTGGTTGCTTCGGGAGAACTTAATTACGTGGTAAGTATCACGGATTCCGTCTTCTCGTTTTACGATAATCTCTTTACTTGTTGAGTACTCAACTGTACCTGCATGATGTGCAATAATACATACACCTGAGTCGCGGGCAGCCTTAGCTTCCATACCAGTACCAACAACTGGAACTTCTGTCTTTAACAGTGGTACAGCCTGACGCTGCATGTTGGATCCCATCAGAGCACGGTTCGCATCATCGTTCTCAAGGAAAGGAATCATGGATGTAGCTACGGAGAATACCATCTTAGGAGATACGTCCATTAAGTCAATTCTTGACTTTCTAAATTCGGATGTTTCCTCTCTGTAACGACCGGAAACATTAGTGTGAATGAAGTGACCTTCTTCATCTAATGGTTCGTTCGCCTGCGCTACTGTGTAGTTATCTTCTTCATCAGCAGTAAGGTATACAACATCATCTGTTACAACTGGGTTCTGGGGGTCACTCTTATCTACCTTACGGTATGGAGCCTCAACAAAACCATATTCATTAATTCTTGCGTAAGTTGCAAGAGAGTTAATCAGACCGATGTTAGGACCCTCGGGAGTCTCTACAGGACACATTCTTCCGTAGTGGGAATAGTGTACATCTCGAACCTCGAATCCGGCACGATCTCTGGAAAGACCTCCAGGACCTAATGCGGAAAGACGTCTCTTATGAGTAAGCTCAGATAACGGATTATGCTGATCCATGAACTGAGATAACTGAGAACTTCCAAAGAATTCCTTAACAGCAGCAGTAACTGGTTTAATGTTAATTAATGTCTGTGGAGAAATGGACTCAATGTCCTGTGTTGTCATACGTTCTCTGACAACTCTCTCCAGACGGGATAAACCAATTCTGTACTGGTTCTGTAATAACTCACCAACGGCACGGATACGACGATTACCTAAGTGGTCGATATCATCATCGTTACCAACACCATACTCAAGATGGATATTGTAGTTAATAGAAGCTAAAATATCTTCTCTTGTAATGTGCTTTGGAATCAGCTCAGTGATATTCTTGCGAATCTGTGCTTTAATTTCATCTATATCATCATATTCTTCTAAGATTTTTTCAAGGGCTGGATAGTATACTAATTCAGTAACGCCAACTTCCTCTGGGTCAACATCAACAAAGCTTGTGATATCTACCATCATACTGGAAAGGACTTTTACTTCTTTCTCTTCTGTCTCAACGTAAACATAAGGAACTGCTGCGTTCTGAATAGCGTCAGCCTGTTCTTTTGTAAGTCTTACACCTGCTTCAAAAAGGATTTCTCCTGTGGAAGGATCAAGTACATCCTGTGCCAGTCTGTGTCCTGCAATACGATTGCGGAACATTAACTTCTTATTAAATTTATAACGTCCTACTTTTGCAAGGTCATAACGTCTTGCATCGAAGAACATACTGTTAATCAGGCTCTCTGCACTGTCAACTGATAAAGGTTCACCTGGGCGGATCTTCTCGTATAACTTCTTAAGACCTTCCTGGTAGTTTGTTGCTGTATCCTTTTCGAGAGTTTTTAAAATCTTAGGCTCTTCTCCGAATAATTCCTTAATTTCAGCATTGGTTCCAATGCCAAGAGCTCTGATAAGTACAGTAACAGGAACCTTTCTTGTACGGTCAACACGAACATAGAATACATCGTTGGAGTCTGTCTCGTATTCCAGCCATGCACCACGGTTAGGAATTACTGTACAAGAATATAACTTCTTACCAATCTTGTCGTGGCTGATCGCATAGTAAATACCTGGAGAACGAACTAACTGACTGACGATAACACGTTCCGCACCATTAATTACGAAAGTACCTGTTTCCGTCATCAATGGCAGGTCGCCCATAAAAATGTCGTGTTGTTTAAAATCATCTGTTTCCTTATTATGGAGACGAACTTTCACTTTTAAAGGAGCTGCATATGTTGCATCACGTTCTTTACACTCCTCGATTGAATACTTTCTATCCTCTCTGCAAAGCTGAAAGTCCACAAACTCCAGGCTGAGCTGTCCACTGTAATCCGTGATAGGCGAAATGTCCTCAAAAACCTCTTTTAATCCATCTGTAAGGAACCATTTGTAGGAATCTTTCTGGACTTCTATAAGATTCGGCATATCGAGAACATCTTTTTGTCTGGCATAGCTCATTCTGATGTTTTTGCTTCCCGGAATTCGCGTTGGACGCAGTCTATTCTTTTCCATCGATGTTTTCACCCCTTGAATAATCATAATGTTAAATCTTCTGGTTACTTTCCAATAGGCATACAGACCCATTGTGAATCAGTTTATTATCATAGCACATCTGTCAAGCCATGTCAACTAATTTTTTTCTCTTATTCTTGATTTTTTCCAGTTTTTTCACTTGTTAAACATGGGAGTAAAATTTCTTCCATATAATATGTATAAAATAGCGGCGAAAAAAGGGAGAAATTCGGCAACTTTTTTGATTTGACAAAATGGATAAGTGATTACTATTTGATTCATTAGGGGGAAACAAACGAAAAAAGAAATACTGCCATATCCCATCTCTCTCCCCAAATACTATTTCATCCATTCCTTCTGGAGCCAAAACACAGAAAATAAAAAGAATAGACCATCGCAACTGTAATGTGAGAGCAAGTAAAAATGCCGAACAGGCATTTTCTACGCAGTGATATCTTTACAGTTGCGATGGTCTATTCTTTTTATTTTCGTCTGTTTCCTCTCAAAGAATCAAATAGTTATTTAACAAATTCCTTTACAGAAGCATATACGCCCTTGCCATCTAAGCCATATTTCTCAATAAGCTTAACTGCTGGGCCAGATTCTCCGTAAACATCGTTCACACCAATTCTCTTAACTGGTACTGGATATTTCTCGGAAAGTACTTCACATACTGCTCCGCCAAGTCCACCAATTACGGAATGTTCTTCTACTGTAACAACCTTACCTGTCTCTTTCGCTGCTTCTACAAGAAGATCTGAATCGATAGGTTTGATTGTGTGGATATTGATTACTTTAGCTTCGATTCCATCTTCAGCGAGCATATCTGCTGCTTCTAATGCGGAGCTTACGCAAAGACCAGTTGCTACGATTGTAACATCTTTTCCTTCTCTTAATACAACACCTTTGCCGATTTCAAATTTGTAATCATCATTATCGTTAATTACAGGTACTGCAAGACGTCCAAATCTTAAGTATACAGGTCCGTCTAATTCATAAGCGGCACGTACTGCTGCTTTTGCTTCTACATCATCAGAAGGGTTAATGATTGTCATACCTGGGATAGTACGCATTAATGCGATATCTTCGTTACACTGATGTGTTGCTCCGTCTTCACCAACGGAAATACCTGCATGAGTAGCACCGATTTTTACATTAAGATGTGGATATCCAACAGAGTTACGAATCTGCTCAAATGCACGTCCTGCTGCGAACATTGCAAATGTACTTGCGAAAGGAACCATTCCTGTTGTTGCGATTCCGGCTGCGATTCCAATCATATCGCATTCAGCGATACCACAGTCGATGTGACGTTCTGGGAAAACTTTTTTAAACATTCCAGTCTTAGTAGCTGCTGCAAGGTCAGCATCTAAAACTACAAGATTCTCATGTTCTTTTCCTAATTCAATTAACGCATTTCCATAGCTTTCTCTGGTAGCGATTTTCTTTACTTCTGACATAATGCTTCCTCCACTTTCTTTAAGTCTTCCATAGCTACAGCATACTGTTCATCATTAGGTGCAGTACCATGCCAGGATGCCTGATTCTCCATGAAGGAAACACCTTTACCTTTTACAGTCTTCATAACGATTGCTACTGGCATTCCTTTTACTTCTCTTGCTTCTTTAAATGCTGCATCTAACTGGTCGAAATCGTTACCATCTGCTACATTAATTACATGGAAGTTAAATGCTTCAAACTTCTTGTCGATTGGGTATGGAGAACATACATCTTCAATCTTACCATCAATCTGTAATCCGTTGTTATCTACGATTACTACTAAGTTGTCAAGCTTTCTTGCTCCTGCGAACATTGCAGCTTCCCAAACCTGTCCTTCCTGAATCTCACCATCTCCAAGAAGTGTGTAAACACGATAGGATTTATTTCTTAACTTAGCAGAAAGAGCCATACCTACTGCAGCGGAGATTCCCTGTCCAAGAGAACCTGATGACATATCAAGTCCTGGAGTGTGCTGCATACATGGATGTCCCTGAAGGTGGGAACCGATATGTCTTAATGTAACTAAGTCTTCTACTGGGAAATATCCCTTGTGAGCTAATGTTGCATATAATCCAGGTGCTGTGTGACCTTTGGATAATACGAAACGGTCTCTGTCCGGATCCTGAGGATTCTTAGGATCTACATTCATTTCCTCAAAATATAAATATGTAAAAAGATCTGCTGCGGATAAAGAACCGCCTGGATGTCCAGCTTTTGCTGCATGAACGCCTGTGACAATTCCTTTTCTCACTTCATTTGCCATCTTCTGAAGTTCTAATTTGTTCATGGTTTCCTCCTTATTGCCCAATATAATCCCAGAATCTGTTGTACTTCACTTTGCAATGAAGATTCTGAAATCACATCTATATCCTATTCACCAAATACTGCGATATAATCTTTTTTAAACTTCTCAATTCCAGCATCAGTTAAAGGATGTTTGGTCATCTGTTCAATTACTTTATATGGAACTGTTGCAATATCAGCTCCTGCCAAAGCACAGTCTGTTACATGAATTGGATTACGGACACTCGCTGCGATAATCTCTGTATCCAGACCTGCGACAGCAAAAATCTCTGCGATATCACGAATAAGATCAACACCTCTTACACTGATATCATCTAGTCTGCCTAAGAAAGGAGATACATATGTTGCTCCCGCTCTTGCGGCAAGTAATGCCTGATTTGCAGTAAAGATTAATGTAAGATTGGTCTTAATTCCTTCCTGGGAAAGAACTTTACAAGCCTTTAATCCTTCTACGGTCATAGGAATCTTTACAACCATGTTTGGATGGATTGCTGCGATTTCACGGCCTTCCTTAATCATTCCTTCTGCGTCTGTTGTTGTCGCTTTTACTTCACCACTGATCGGGCCATCTACGATAGAAGCGATTTCTTTGATGACTTCATTAAAATCTCTTCCCTCCTTGGCAATCAGAGATGGATTTGTTGTAACCCCGCAAATAACCCCCATGTCATTCGCTTTCTTGATATCCTCTACATTCGCAGTATCAATAAAAAACTTCATTATCTTCTCCTCCGTTTTTCACTCTAAGAATAAAGTAGGTTAACACACTGCTATTATACAAAGACTTCTGCAATCTGTCAATTGGTTTTGTGGGAGAATTCCCTTGCTTGTGGGATTTATTTCGTTTTTGGTTGGAGGAGACAAAAACCAGGAGCTGGATAGTTCAAATATATGACTTTCGTCGCGGCGCTTTGAATGCTCGCTCCCAAATCTCCCTCCTTGATTTGGTTTTCCAGTGATTTTAACTGCTTCTTACAAAAGTAGGTTAGGAACGTACTTATCGGAACCATCCACAGTCAGAAAATAAAAAAGACTTATCATCATATTTGTGGCCTCGGAGCAAGGTTTGGATACGAGCGCATAAGCGAGCATTCAAACCGCCGCGACTAAAGTCACAAATACGATGATAAGCCTTTTTCATTTTCGTCTGTTAATTATCTAATAAGCCGCCTATCAACTGTCTGTCAAATGGTTCATCAACCACCAAATCAACTATTCCCCACATGTTGGGCAATCGTCTGGTGCAAATTTTTCTTTATCGTACTCGATTCCATTCTTATCGTAGTAGTCTTTTACAGCAGCCTTTACAGCTTCTTCTGCTAATACGGAACAGTGAATCTTGTGTGTTGGCAGTCCGTCAAGGGCCTCAACTACAGCTTTATTAGATAATTCTAAGGCATCATCAATAGATTTACCTTTAATCATCTCTGTTGCCATAGAGCTGCTGGCGATTGCGGAACCGCATCCAAATGTATTAAACTTTACATCTTCAATGATACCGTCTTTTACTTTGATGTACATCTTCATGATGTCACCACATTTTGCATTACCTACTTCTCCGATACCGTCTGCATCGTCCATTTTCCCTAAGTTTCTTGGGTTACGGAAATGATCCATTACTTTTTCACTATATAACATGTTTCTTTTCTCCCTTCTCAAGTTCTTCCCAAACTGGTGAAATGTTTCTTAAATAAGAAACGATTTCCGGAACTTCTTTAATGATATATTCAATCTGTTCTGGTGTATTCTCTTCACATAATGTAAGACGGAGTGATCCGTGTGCAACTTCGTGAGGAAGTCCGATTGCTAATAATACATGGCTAGGGTCAAGAGAACCTGATGTGCAGGCACTTCCTGAAGAAGCCTCGATTCCCTTTTCATCAAGTAAAAGTAAAAGGGATTCTCCCTCGATTCCTTCGAAACAGAAGTTTACGTTACCTGGAAGTCTCTTCTTAGCATCACCGTTCAGACGGGAATGTTCAACCTGTGAAAGGCCTTCAATTAAGCGGTCTCTCATAGCAGAAATCTTTGCCATGTTCTCATCTAAGTTTGCTACAGCTTCTTTTAATGCTGCTGCCATACCAACAATGGCAGGAATATTCTCTGTACCAGCTCTTCTTCCTCTTTCCTGTGCGCCACCTTCAATCAAGTTAAACAGTGGAACACCCTTTCTAACGTAAAGGACACCGATTCCCTTTGGTCCGTGGAACTTATGTCCGGATAAAGATAACATATCAATGTTCTGTGCGTGTACGTTCACTGGAACATGTCCAACTGCCTGTACTGCATCTGTGTGGAATGTTACTTTCTTTTCTTTACAAATCTTTGCAATCTCATCTATTGGCTGTAATGTACCAATCTCATTGTTCGCATACATAATAGTAACTAATGCTGTATCTTCACGAATTGCCTTCTCTACGTCAGCAGGATCAACAATTCCGTCTGCTCCAACATCAAGTAATGTTACTTCAAAGCCTTCTCGCTCTAACTTCTTAAGAGTATGGAGAACGGCATGATGTTCAATCTTTGTGGAAATGAGGTGTTTCTTACCCTTCTTTGCTCCAAAAAGAGCAGCAGAACGAATAGCCTGGTTGTCTGCTTCGCTTCCGCCGGAAGTAAAGTAAATCTCATTAAAATCTGCACCTAATGCTTCTGCAACATCTTCTCTTGCTTTCTGAAGCACTTCTGCAGCACGCTGTCCGGTAGAATGCAGGCTGGATGGGTTTCCAAATACCTCATTCATGCACTTTGTCATCGCATCTATCGCAACAGGACTCATCTTTGTAGTTCCCGCATTATCTGCATAAATATACATAAATTCACCCTCTTCTTTCTAAATCCTATCTAGTGTATAGGAATTATATCTTGAAAATCCTATCTTGTCAATAGGATTTTATTAAAAAGATACCGCTATTCTTGTTTTTTATCATGTACATAATTTCCGAAAAAATACTTCTTAAAATACTTTCTGTCTCTCTTATATTACTTTTATATCCATACGCCATCATAATTTTTACATAAAAAACAACCTCATAAAAATACTGGAGAACCAGGTTAAACCCGACCCTCCAGCAAATCCTCAAGCGTCACTGTCTCTAAATAATCATCAATAATCCCATCCAGTTTCTGCCACATCGGAAGAGTAATACAATATCCTGCCTTTTCGCAGGTTACTTTCCCACCCTCTAAGCAATTGACAGGAGCCAATGTTTTTTCTGTCAGCTTTAAAATAGAACCGATTGTGTACTCAGACGGCTTTCGCGCCAGACGATATCCTCCTTTTTTCCCGCGTCCACTTATAAGCATATTGCCTTTGTGAAGCAGGCTCACGATCATCTCTAAATACTTCATGGATATATTTTGATTCTCCGCAATTTCTTTTAACGGAATTAATTCTTCTCTGTCATTCTGTGCTAAATAGATCATTACACGAAGTGCGTAACGGCCTTTGGACGAAACCATCATAATTCGCCACCTCCTAATTCCTAATAATATACTAGGAATTAAGAAATAGCAAGCACTATTTTTAATGCAATAAACTTCATAAAGATTTTCAGCAAATGTATAAATGAGCTTTATGCAGACAACTCTGGCTTTCTTCCATAAATATTTTTCAATACTTTAACCAGTACTTTTTTCTGTACTGTCCCATACTCTGACGTCTCAGGTATAACATATGCGCTCTTTTCTCCACAAGCTGACGAAATAGAAAATGTTGCCAAATTCTGAAGATTTGATGCAAAGTTCGCCATCATAACATCAGCTAACTTATCAGAAACTTTCTGAACCTTCCAGCAATTCTTTGCTTTCACAAAACGAATTGTAACTGTTTTTGTCTTAAAACGATTAAACTTTGTATCTTTCTGCGATTTGTCAATAATTCCATTTACCAGCTTTATAACCTGCTTTTCTGACATGGAAGATAAATTATCAAGCTTTCCATCTGCCATATAATAAAATGCATTCATACAGAAATTAAATGTAAAATCCTCGCAATTCACATAGCGGAACTTCACTTTCACATCTGCCTTATTGCCTTTTTTCTTTGTGGAAATGATACGATAACTCATCTTACTGGCACATTTAGCAAAATACTTTTTACCACTCGGAACCATGTAAAATGCCGACACAAGCTGTCCACCTTCTCCCCAGTCCTTCACATAGCGGTTCATTCCTTTGTAGTCAAATTCTTTCATCTCTTTGAAAAATGCTTTTTCAGAAACTTTCAGGCTTTTGCCTGCTGCTTCCACATTCTGTGCTGGTGCCAGCACAATAAAAAGCATGATAAGAGACATAACTAATGCATGAATTTTTTTCATAAACTTCTCCTTTTTCTCTCTTTGGGCTGTAAAAACCAGCCTTTATTCAATGCAAGATTGTGACAGAAGTCCTCACAGCAAATAAAACAGGTGTAGGTCAGCCTTTATTCAATGTACGAAGCTTCTCCATATCAAACATTGTCTTTGTTATTTATTATAACATAGGCCTTTCTTCCTGTTAATTACAATACATCATTTGTAATATAAATTTAATCTTTTTTATATTTATGTAATTATTTATCTATCCGGAACCACACTTTTTACCTTCCTGTGAGTTCAATGCACTCTCGGAGTCTTTCTTGCATTTAATTTTCTAAAAAAGAGTGCTTGACATTTCCTTTTCAAATCCTTTATAATAACGTGACCAAAATAATATATCGTCTAAACGAGGCTATAGGTTTTTCTGTTTCTGATTTAAACAGTGCAGAATCCTGTAGCCTTTTTTATCGCGATAAACTACTCCTTTTTACAGAATATACAGGCTCAGTTTTTGTCATAAAAAATATTTACCAGCATTTGTACAAAAAATCTATATAGCAAACTATAAATGAGTAAATTTAAAATATTGCACAACTATGTCCGCATTATAAAAACATACTTTACTTGCTTGGTCTGAATGTGTTTAGACTACAAACAAGAAGCACCTATTTTTGTGCATTTTTCTGTATTTGCTCACTTATAGTAGCAAAATCAACCTGGTAAATAAAATTCACAAATCTAACAGCATCAATGTGTACCCTGTAAAACATTAATAATAAATAATACAGAAGGGAAAAGATATTTTATGGAACAGACTTATATGAAAGAAAAACCAATTCTGCCACTTCTGCTTTCTATGGCGGCACCAATGATTTTATCCATGCTGGTAAATTCACTTTACAACATTATTGACAGTATTTTCGTTGCCAAGATCAGCGAAGATGCCATGACTGCACTTTCTCTTGTATTTCCAATTCAGAATGTTGTTAACTCCGTTGCCGTAGGTTTCGGTATCGGCATCAATGTTATGATTGCTTTCTGTCTCGGAGCAGATCAGCGAGAACAGGCAGATAAAGCTGCCTCACAGGGAATGTTTCTCTCTATTGTACATGGAATTATTTTAAGTATAACCGGCATCCTCATTATGCCTTCATTCTTAAAACTGTTTACGAACAATCAGGACACCCTCTCTTTAGGATTACGTTATTCAAATATCGTTCTTCTTTTCTCAATTATTATCCATGTGGAAATCACTTTTGAAAAATACTTTCAGGCGATGGGGATGATGGTTGTCAGCATGCTCAGTATGCTGTGTGGTTGCATCCTGAATATTATCCTTGACCCAGTTCTCATTTTTGGAATTGGACCGTTTCCACGACTTGGAATCGAAGGAGCCGCTATCGCAACCGGCATCGGCCAGTGTTCTACCTTACTTATTTACATTTTGTTTTATATATTTAAAAAGCCACCCGTAACAATACGTAAACACCTGCTTCGCCCTGAAAAAAATGTCTGCATACGCCTTTACGGTGTTGGAATTCCCGGTGCATTAAATATGGCGCTTCCTTCTCTGCTTATTTCCGCATTAAATGGAATCCTTGCATCAATTTCCGAATCTGGTGTTATCATTCTTGGAATCTATTATAAATTGCAGACTTTCTTATATTTATCCGTCAACGGAATGATTCAGGGAATGCGTCCGCTCATGGGTTACAATTACGGTGCAAAAGAATACAGACGAGTAAACAAAATCTACCGGCTTGCCCTCACAATTGCTATCGGCATCATGACAGCCGGCACCTTACTTTTTATGTTTACGCCAGAAACTTTTATGAAAATGTTTACCACTCAGGAAACAACTATCGCCGCCGGTGCATCCGCACTCCGCATTATTTCCTGCGGCTTCATCGTTTCTTCTGTCTCCGTCGTATCAAGTGGAGCTTTAGAAGCACTCGGAAAGGGAAATGAATCACTTGTTGTCTCCCTGCTTCGTTACCTCGTAATCATCGTACCATTAGCGTTCGTACTCAGCCGATTTATCGGCGCAAATGGAGTATGGCACTCTTTCTGGATAACAGAAACAGTTACGGCATTTGTGGCTTATGGCATTTATCGAAAAGCCTTGCGTAATAAGTAGAAACAGACGAACTCAGCATGAGTGATCGGCACATAATCCGACACACGCCTATAGACAGACAAACTATAAACAGACGAATCCGAAGAGAAAAACAAGCCCACTTCTCATCCATTGGCTGGTTTCGTCTGCCCCACAAAAAAAGAAGAAATCACTTCCTTTGCTTTCCGCTGCGATTTACGGAAAGGAATGAAAGGATTTCTTCTTTCTTGTCTTTTCGACTAAAAATAAATTTTAGAAAGGGTATTTCATTAAATTAGAGGTATTTTTTAAATGTGTAATTACTTATTGATATACGTTACTTTTTAATATAAATTACTTTACTGCGTTATTATGAGTTTTTTATATGCGTTACTATGCGATTACTATAATTGCTTGTTACTATTTTTTACTATGAGTTACTACGAGTTTTTCTTTGAATGATTCTACGCTCTTATGCGTTCTGAGCCAGCTGTTCGCCCAGTTCTTCGCACTGTTTGATTGCATCATCATCTGGAGTTTCCTGGCAGATGAGGCCTTCACCGTTTAATACCGTTGCGCCTGCTGCTGTCATTCTTTCTTCCCAGTCTCTCATCCACTGGCCATCTCCCCAGCCATAGGAACCGAAAAGTGCGATGGTTTTTCCCTGTGCGAAGCCTTCTACTTCTTCCACAAATGGTTCCATCTCCATCTCTTCAAGTACTTCTGCGCCCATTGCAGGACATCCAAGTGCAAATACTTTTGCTGCTTTTAAGTCTTCCATAGATGCGCTTGAGACTTCTACTACGTCTGCTTCTTTACCGGCTTTTGCAATTCCGGCTCCGACAGCTTCCGCCATAGCTTCTGTGTTTCCTGTCTGAGACCAGTACACTACGCTAATCTTGCTCATTGCTGCTTCCTCCTGAAAAAAATTATTAGTTTGATTTACCATGATGTTTCCATCTTTGAAAAGGTCTTACAAGGAACTTTAAGCCGCGCCATCCAGCAGTAAATTACTACTGCAGCTTTCGATAACATTTCTTATTCCGATACCTTGCGATACCAGTTCAATCAACGCTTCCTTCGCCCGGTCAAATTTGTAAAACAGTTGCTTTGCTTCCGACAGGTCTCCATAAACCTTCCAGTAACCAGAATAGAGATAATTTTTCCCCTCATTCACCACAAATCCTTTGACATCTTCTGCAGGATAACCTAACAGTACACCAATTTCATGGGGAAAATCTTTCCCTTTCTGCACATAAGCTTCATATCGTATCTGAACTGCTCTGAGGATATCAGATAATACTTTACCGTTGTATCCTGTCTCCCTGAGAAGTACTCTATTCTCAGCTTTCGTAAGCCAGACAGTTAAGCTTGCTTCCCGATACAGGAAAAATGTTGTCTTGCATTCTGACTTCGCTAATCTCATATAAGAAATATCCGTTCCATCAAGAATCGCTCCAACAAACTCTTCGTTCTTAGATGGAATAATCAAAAGATTCGCCACCTTAAGTCCGGTAATCAACGGCGCACACTGCAGGGCCATCTGTGTTCTGATATTATCTTTGTCCATCTTCTGTACAATCTCAAATACTTCCTGTCTCATGGTGCCTCCTTGTTTTAATGTTTGTTAGTTATTACTAACTTGCATTTATAATAACTAACTTTCGTCATAAAGTCAATACCCTTATTGATACACTTTTCTCTATAAGAGGGTATTTTGCATCTTTTTTTGAAAAATATTCAAAACAGACGCCCAAGAAGAGAGCGCAGGACCTATATTTATGACTTTAGTCGCGGCGGTTTGGATGCTCGCTTACGCGCATCCAAACCTTGCTCCGAGGTCACAAATATAGGTCCTGCGCTCTCTTCCTGGGCTGTTTTTTGGCTGGATTTTGTTAAAATTAAGATGCAGTGGGTGGATTTGAGGAATCGAACTGAGGTCTTATAATTGCCCTGAAGTTATCAAAATGTTATTGGAATTGCAAAAAACAACTAACTGATTTAATTCATCCTCCTGGCCATAGCACAGAAGGCAGCGAAACCAATAAGCCATATTTGTGGTCTCGGAGCAGCGAGAGTGTAATAAAGCGTTAAAAAAGCCCGGTATGAAAATAATTGATTTTGACACCTTTGTGTTTTGTACAACTGAGTCAAAATCAATTATTTTCATACTGGGCTTTTCATAGAAGACTACTTCTCGCCGCGACTAAAATCACAAATATGGCTTATTGGTTTCGCTGCCTTCGTCTGTTATCTGTCTAATGAATGAAATCAGAAACTACTCTTCTGGGAGTAGGTTTTTCATACTGTTTAAACTAATAAGCAGTGTTGAAACATTATGACATAATGCTGATGTTGCCGGAGCTAATACTCCTGCGACTCCAAGTACAATCAACCCAGAGTTAATTCCCACGATGGAGCGATAATTTTTATGAATTCGTTTTAATAATGCATTACTAATCTTTTTCAATGCTACGACTTCATATAAACTTTCTGCGCTGATCGTAATGTCTGCGATTTCTTTTGCGATTTCTGCGCCATCACTTACAGCGATTCCAACGCTTGCGGCAGAAAGGGCTGGTGAATCATTGATGCCATCACCAATCATCATGACCTTTCTTCCTTTTTCTGTTTCCTTTGTGATAAAGTTTGCTTTATCTTCCGGAAGTACTTCAGAATAATATTCATCAACGCCTACACGTTTTGCGATGGCTGCGGCAGTTCTCTCACTGTCACCAGTCATCATAACAACTTTTGAAATACCTGCCTTTTTCAGAGCTTTGATTACATCGGCTGCTTCCTCACGAAGAGGGTCTTCGATACAGATTACAGCAGCAAGTGTTCCTTCTAATGCAAGATAAAGGTGGGAATACTCTTCTGGAAGAGCTTCAAATTTCGCTTCTTCTCCTGCTGGAATCTTACAATTTTCATCTTCAAATACGAAATGATAACTTCCGATTACAGCTGTTTTCCCTTCAATCGTAGTAGAAATACCGTGTGCTACAATATACTGTACTTTGGAATGCATTTCCTCATGGTCAAGTTCTTTCTTTAATGCAGCATCTACGACTGCTTTTGCCATAGAATGTGGAAAATGTTCTTCCATACAGGCTGCCATACGAAGCATTTCATCTGCATCATTGCCTCCAAATGGAACAACTTCCGCAACAGTAGGCTCTGCCTTTGTCAGTGTTCCTGTCTTGTCAAATACAATAGTATCTGCTTCTGCGACAGCTTCCATGTACTTGCCGCCTTTGACAGTAACATTATGCTGGCTTGCTTCACGAATTGCAGATAATACAGAAATTGGCATAGCAAGTTTTAAGGCACAGGAGAAATCAACCATAAGAACAGCAATTGCCTTTGTGGCATTTCTTGTCGCTAAGTAAACAAGTCCTGTTCCTGCAAGTGTGTATGGCACAAGCTTATCAGCTAAATGTTCTGCCTTACCTTCAAGACCAGACTTTAACTTCTGGGAATCTTCAATCATTGTAACAATCTTGTCATAACGTCCACTTCCGCCAACCGCTTTTACCTTAACAGTGATTTCACCTTCTTCTACAACAGTTCCTGCATAAACAGAAGTCTCCTCTGACTTTCTAACCGGCATAGACTCTCCAGTAAGGGATGCCTGGTTCACCATTGCCTCTCCAGCTAATACAGTTCCATCAAATGGAATGACGTTACCCATGTGTACAACAATGCTGTCCCCCTGTTTAATCTGGGAATATGGAACAAGAACTTCTCCGTCCTCGGTCTTAAGCCATACCTTTTCTACATTAAGTGACATGATTCTTGCAAGATCACCCACAGACTTCTTATGCGTCCAATCCTCTAACAGTTCGCCAATTCCAAGAAGAAACATTACGGAACCGGCAGTATCGTAATTACCACGAAGAATAGAAACACCGATTGCAGTTGCATCAAGAACGGGTACCTCTAACTTACGCTGTGCAAGTGTCTGGAGTCCCTTCCAAATATAACCTAATGATTTTATTCCTGTATACACCGCACGAAATGGGGCTGGTAATAAAAACTTTCTTGCATAGTGTGCAGTAATCTGTCCAATCAGCTTCTCCTGAAATTCACGATTCAGCTCTCTTCCAGAATTCTCAATAAGACCATCCGGAACTTCTACCTTATCGTAAACGAACTTCTGCACTTCTTTAATAATATTCTGTCGTACGAAACCATCTTTATCTGCAGCATAACGGACAACTGCATCTGCTGTTCTCTCGTAAACCTTTGCAGATTCTACGCCTTCGATATTCTCCAGATAATATAATAAAATGTCTGCCTGTTCGCAGGACATCTGTTTCTTCTGGAATATATGGAGACGCATTCTTCCTTTTATCTCGTGTTTTATCTGAAACTTCAAAATATACACCTCTTTATTTATCTGTTAAAAAAAGAGACCGCCTCTGTCCTGCAGTCTCTTCTTTACTTTTAAAGCTACATCCATTTTAAATCAAATTCAAATTTTTGAATCTAACTTAATATCGACTTTAAATCAACATCGACAGTCAGCCTTATCACAATATGTTTTAATATAAATCAAATTATTAAAACTATTCTGCTGCTTCTGCCTCAGCTTCAACTTCTTCTGTTGTCTCTTCTTCTGCTGCTTCAGCTTCTTCTGCAAACTCCGCTGCCACTTTTGCTTCTGCACGTTCTTCATTAATCTGTTTTGCGCCTTCATAAATATCTTCAGCATTCTCCTGAACAGTTGTAACTGTATTCATAACAGTCTCTTTTGCTCTTAAAACGGCTGCTGTACAGTTTGTATAAACTTTCTTAGCATCATCACTTGCTAAAACCTTGATACCTGCTGTTCCAAATAAAGTACCTGATGCAAATAAACCTACTTTTTTCCAGTTAATTTTAGTTAAACATTCTAACATGTCCATGACCTCCTAATAATATTGATATTCTTATGTAAAAGTACAATCACTTTTCTTTTCACACAATAATAAGCCAACCGAGGGGGAAATTACAAGCAAAAAATCTAATAATGATATTTTTTCTCAATTATCCTCGCTTAGCGTTATGTATTCTCAATAAGTATTCAATTGTTGTCATATTTTTGCTTTAAACTTCATTATCTAGCTATCCAAAATATATGATATAAAAATGTACGCTACAATCAATAATCTCTATAACTTAATACTCAGGCTAATACCTATTCAAACTTTCTATCTCTTTCTTAACCTTTCAATTATCAATGTTGAAACATAGCTTTAAACCATAATCTTATTTGCCATATCTTTTCCAATGGCAACTCTGGAATCTTTTACATTCACAATCATATTGCCATTAATTTCAGAAACAACTGTAACGACTCCACCCACAACAAAACCTAACGTCTCTAAAAACTTTTTCGTCTCTGCTTTTCCGCCAATCTTTTTAATTGTCACTGGTTCACCAGGATTTGCCATCGTTAATGGTAACATAATAACCTCTTTCTTTTGTATGTTTGCTAAAACTTACTTTGATTTGATTTGTTCTTATTTAGTTAGTGTACTCTAATGTTCATTAGAAGTCAATAATGTATTTGAGAAAATTTATCAAGAGAGGTGCCGCTTATAAATTTGCGGTGGCATGGAGGAGAGACTCGCAAGGCTGTATAATGTTTTCCGTATTTTTTCTTGCTCTAATATCATATTTTCCCTCTCTTACTTTTGCGATTGGTTGTCTTTGATAAATTTACAGTAGGAATGTGGGGGATAACTATCTTGTGAATATTTTATAAAAAGTTATTATTTTTTCTTTTTCTTGTTAATTTCAGACAAGTATTGTATAATGGATTTATTATATTTGTATTCTTTTAAAGGAAGAAATTTTTTATGAAAAGACTCAACAAATCTTCTATTTCATCCCTGATTTGTGCTATTGTAATGCTTTTTTCATTATGCATGATTCTGGGGGTAAAGTCGGAGGCCGCTGCTAAGAAACCTTCCATTACTAAGTCTGTGACAATTTTCCGAAACAGTGGTACACGTATCATCGGAGTTGACAACATGAAGAAGGGAGACAAGATTACAAAGGTTTACCCAAAGAACAACGATTATAATGCGATTGGCGCATGGACTGGTGAACGTTCTGACGAAATCATGATCAGTGCCTTAAATGTTTCCAAAACCGGAAGTACAAAGGTATATGTAAAGGTCCAGCGAGGAAAGAAAACTTATAAATTATCTATGAAAGTTAATGTTATTCCTTATACCTGTCCAATGCAGTCTGCTAAAATAGGAAAGACTAATGTAAAAAAAGCGATTACCAATACAGCCGATGCTTTTCTTAAAAAGAACTGTTCCGGAAAACTTTCTATTAAAATGAAAAAAGGCTGGACAATTACAGAAATCAGTCAGTTTGTAAATGGCAAGTCCGTAAAACTGAAAAACAACAAAAAAGTCTCCACCAAAAAAGGCAGAATTTTCATTACAGTAAAAAATAAAAAGACAAATCAGATTGAAGCATTAAGCCTCGCTGCTGGTTATTAATTATTTCAGAAAATCTATTCTATGATGTTATACTGAGAATACATATGATAACTGCTAAAGAATATTCAATAACATAATTAGAACATATTTAAAAATTGTTCATACATATATCAGTATACCAAATCTAAAAAACAGCGATTCCAGTCATAAGCTGGGAATCGCCGTTTTTTTATTTCAATACTTTTTTCAATCGTTTTACCGCTTTGGCACTTGTCCTGCTCTTCAAATCCTGATAGTCAAAGAATGCGAAGCCATCGCAGCCTTTCTTTCTTGCATACTGTACCTGTTTTTTCAGTACATTTGCATCGGATTTCCACTCTCTGCGTTCTCTAGAACCCGCACCGGTATTATGGCCTGCGCGGTATACAGCAATTCCTATGTATACTTTTACTTTTTTACTTTTTGCAGCTTTCATCCAACGCTTTGTCACTCTGTCAAACTTCGCATACGGATGTTTGAATCCCCAGTAAATCTGTGGACAGATGTAGTCTACATAATCAGAGGAGTTCAACCACTTATTAATATCTACATAATAAGAATATCTGCTTGTAAGATTATCGATATTTCCTGCCGGGCTAATTCCAAATGTCACATTTGGCTTTGTTGCTTTTACAGCACTGTGAATCGCTTTCACTAAAGTATTGACCTGTTGTCTTCGGAAAGCAACAATGCTACTTTTATGTTTGCCCATAGTAGAAGCTCTGTATTCTTTTGCATCAAAAGCAGAGTTTACATTGGAAGAATTAAATGCTGGATAAAAATAATCATCCATATGGATTCCATCAACATCATAATTCTGTACAATTTCTTTTACACCATTTACAATGAGTTTTCTTACCTGCGCTTTAGCCGGATTATAGTACAGGCTGCCCTTATATGCCAAAACATTACGGCGGGTCTTTTTATTTTTATGCCACTTTCTTGCAGGATTCTTCGACGAAAGTTTATTGTAATTTGTTGAGCCTGCTGCTACACGATACGGATTAATCCAGGCTTCTATTTTCATTCCATTCGCATGTGCTACCGATGTCATAATTTTCAATGGATCATACCCTGGATTCTTCCCCTGCTTACCGGAAATACATTTTGACCATGGAAAATATTTCGACTTGTACATTGCATCCCCAAACGGACGGACATGTACGATAACACAGTTCATTCCAAGGCTTTTCCCCTTTTTCACTACCTGAGTAAAATACTTCTTAAATGTGGAAGCATTTCTCTTTTTATACTTTGCACGATAGGCATCATAGTCATAATAGGAAAACCAGAAAGCCTTATACTCTTTAGACTTAGCCATTGTTTCTGCCAGCTGTGCTTCCTGACCAGACGAATTCTCTGCTGCCTTTACCGTCACACTGCCAAATGTATTCCCGAGCAAAAGACAGGTAAGCAATACTGTCAGAAAAATCTTACTTTTCTTGATTAACATGTTTCTTCTTCATTCCTTTCCTCTGTGTATAACTCTGTAATATATCGTATATTTCTACCTCACAAGAAAACAACAGTCTCTTTTTAGAAGCGAACTTTTCAGAAATAACTTTTTCTTGCTTTCTGTAAAGCAATATATACATTTTAAAATAGAATTGTTCAAATCTATACAAATTTCAATTACTACAAGATTATTACCAAATCAAGAATAGTTATAGCACATATTTTTGTCAGAATAAAGACTATTTCTACTCTTTCTCCCTGATTTTCTTAAACAACTGCACCCTGTTTCGAATACCAAGTTTTCGATAAATATTTAAAATATGCTTTTTTAACGTATTGATACTAATAGATAAGTAATCACAGATAAAGCTATTATCCTTTCCCTCCATTAAAAGGTGCAAAATATTATGCTCCTGTCTTGTAAGCCCGAACTTCTCTGTCGCTGCGGATACCGTAAGCTTTTCCCCAAACTGCATACGGTTCTGCTTCTGCTGCCACAGACGATATGCCATATGCTCCTTTAACGTATCTACAAGAAATACTTCATCATGGTTAAAATCATCTTTTCCAATATTTCTATATAAGGTGACTACACCAAGAAACTGCTTATCCTTTGCTATAATCATCTGTAAGGAATAATGCCATCTGTTCGGCTTATATACCTTGTCATAATACTCCGTTTTTGTCCGCACCTCATCTGCCATAATATCTGTCTCTCTGTATACGATACTTTTTCCGCTATATAAAATTCTGCGGCTGTAATCAATGATATCATATACATCCGATAAATCCTCGTCACAATGATACAGAACCGGTGCTGTAAGCTTATGCTCTCCGTCCGCTGCTGCCAGATAAAAATCCGCACTGTCAAAATCTACAAGCATTTTTATCTGCTCCAAAAACTTTTTTCTCATTCCATCAAAATCGACTGTTGTATAAATCTCATAAATAATTGAATTCAAAATAAGCCAGTCATTTGTCTGTAAAGTATTCACACATATCACCTCTTTATGTACCAATCCCTCATACCACTTCATCGCATATAAATCGCATATAAAAAGTAAAAATCACCCCTTTAATTACCCCTTCTAATTATATTCTAATTCCAAAAAAGAAAAAGAAAGCATACTTGTTACAAACAAATATACCTTCTTTGATAACCCCTGTGATATTAATTACTTCTTTATACTACTTTATTATATCCAAAATAAGAAGAAAATCAAGAGTAACTCGCACTTTATCCTCTTTTTATGACCTTTCTCGGAAGCCACAACAACTTGTTTCCAAGACGATATGCTTTAGACTGTTTAATATTGTCTATTTCTTTTTGTAGTTTTTTCTTTTCTTCCTGCAGTTTCTTTTTGTCACTCTGCAAAGTCTTTTTATCCTCTTTCAGTGCTCGCACATTTTCTCTTAACACTGCATTCTTCTCTCTTAAGATCTTGCGGCGCACATTATTATTCTCGTTATTAACACGTCTTGTAATACTCTTTTGTACGAGGAACTCTGCCGGTTCTGTCTCATACATCTTCTGCATGTCTTTATACATCCACGCTGCATAAATATTCTCTTCCTCGCATGTATCAAGACCGAATGTTTTAAACCCTTTTTCAACCAGCATGCGGTATAATTTCTCATAGGATTCAAAAGTTGTCTGAATATTCAAAGAATAATAAAATCCACTTAAAGCACGATTCAAAAAACTAAATCGTACTAACTTGAAATCTGGATACTTCTCTATGCGTTCTTTCGTATACAGCCAGGAATCATAGGAACAAAATACGGTATCAGAAGCCTTGCCTGATAAACTCTCATCATTATTTACCCTGTAAGCGATGAGCACATCTTTCACATATGTGATTCTCTCTGCAAGAAATAATGCCATAATCGTAAAATACGTGTCATTTGCCTGCTTAATAGCCTGGTATTCCAGTTTATTCTTTGTAATAAATTTTCTGAGATATAACTTATTCCACGGTACATTATTCGTCAGATTAAAAATGTGTTCTGGCACATCAAACTTATTAAAAGTCTGCTTTTCCGGAAGAAGCTCTTCCTTTAAATATGAATCCGACGGAATATACTTTTCCTTGGCATTATCGTATTTGCGAGCCTCACAGATACATATATCAGAGTGTTCCTGTTCTGCCTGCGTGTACATAACTTCTAATGCATTACTATCAAACAAATCATCTGCATCCCAGAAAATCACATACTTTCCATGTGCCTGTTTTAAACCATTATTTCTGGCAACCCCCGCATACTGATTCTTCTGTCTGATCAGCTGAATTCTGGAATCTTTCTCCATCCATTCTTCAATAATCTTACAGGAATTATCTGTAGAACCATCATCCACACAAATAATCTCTATCTCTTTTAACGTCTGTCCTGTAATATCGGAAAGTGTATTATTTAAAAATTCTTCTACGTTGTAAACCGGAATTACAACTGATACTTTAATTTCTTCCATATTTTTCTCTTCTTTCTGATAATCTTTCTTAATTCCCATATCAGATACGCTTGATTCAGGAAAATTTCTTGTTGACACTATTCAAAAACTCTCATCAGAGAAATTATAATCAATAAACTTTCCGATAACAATATCCAATACACTCTTTTAAGATAAATTAAGAATTCCTTTCTCCATTTCTACTCATCTATTACACAAAGCCCCCAATAAATTAATATAGGCATACATGACATAAGCGGCAGTGCATAACGCACATACCCATTTACCGGAGATGCAATACATATCGCAACATTTAGAAAAGGTCCAATAAGTACCAGATTTTTTCTCCATTTCTTTTTGAATATAATATACCCGGCCAGCAGTAATAGCAACCATGTATAAGTTCCTGGATTCACCAACTGCGCTGTTCCTGGTATTTTTCTCCAAAGTAATGTATATTGTAAAAAAGAATTGCGCAAACCTTCTGGAGTCACATAATGAATATCAAACTTTCCTGTTGCAATCGGTTCATCCTGTATATAAAATTGATATGGAGAAAGTCCCTGAAAATTATAAAATGGATAATAATACCCATAACTATTATGAAATGTTGCTTCAAAATACACGATTGGATGTTTAAAGAACATCTTCAACCATACCTTAAAGTACTCCATCACTTCTTCTTTTTCCGGATTTTTAAACGAATCTTTTACATGATCCGAAATTTCTGGCTGATATGCCTCTTTTAAATTATCATACTGAAGTACATTATTAATCGCATCCTTCTCTTCCTCAGTTACTTCATCAGAATACTTTGTTACATATCGTGCAGTCTGCTGAAATGGAATTGATAACATCTCTTTAGCAGAGCCTGGTAAAACTCCTAAATAGGAAGAAAGTCCTTTATCTATCCCACAAAAACTTATAAGCAGACAAAAGAGCATACAAATCACACTGTATCTCTGCTTTTTCTGCCACAAAAAGATTAACACAATATTTGCCGGTAAAACCATATAAATTCCATTATTTCTGGTTATACAGACAAGAAAGCTTAAAACAAATATCCAAAGCATTTGTTTATAAACATCTGAATTTTTTAGAGCACCCTGTCTTTTTAGTAGAAAACATTCAATGTAGTAAGCAATATATAATGCAAATACAGCACTAAAGAGGCCATCTTTTATAACTACTTGTGCATAAGCTCCAAATGATGGCACTATCGCAAAATAAATAATAGTTCCTATACATATGATGTCTGGTGCTTCCCATTTTTTTAGTTTGCTACATACACCTGCATAGCATAATGCTTCTAAGATAAAAAATACAGTAACGACCAAAAAAACTCCAAAATTATCACTAATATGTCTTCCTAAAGCCATAAACAATCCGATAAACATTGTTATCAGCCATGGATGATGATTCGAGATTTTTTCCACTCCATAGAACATATTAATCTGACGATATCCATCGTATGGTACGGATCCTGGCAGATTAACAAGCAGATATGGAAGCCAGCATATGCTCAATGTTGCAAATACAATAAGAAAAAAATTTTTTTCCACTTTCTTTCTATGTAAAAAATTTATATTTGTACATTTTAGATTCATACCGTCCAGATATACATAAAGTATCGTAATTGCAACATCAAATATACAGTAATAGCCTGCAAATACTACAAGCGATATCAGCATCTGCGCACCACTTCCTAAAACAAAACCAAGACTTCCATTTTCGGAAAAGCTCAGACCGATTATCATAAATAGAGCAAATAAAACAGATACTATATGCATAATAATTTTTCTGTTTTTTCTATATCTATCCCATACACTATTATAAACTACCAATATTGCAATTAGTATAAATAAACCTATAAATGATTCGCCTCTTAGTTCTTTACAAAATAACTCTATTATATTTATTTTATTATAAATTTTTCCTGATATACATAATGCAATCACTGACACAATCGTATATAAGAATAATTTTCCTTTTTCTCTCTTCATGACACTTACTCCAGTCTACCTCTTTACTCTACTTAATATTTTTTTAGGTATGCTTTCAATGAAATCTGTCACAGCCCCTATAAATAATGGAACAATCATGCCTGTAACTGTATACAAAATCCACTGACCATGCTCTGTTGTATAACATGGATAATAATCAAATAAATGATGTAAAGAAATATGATTCCTATATAACTGTACCGCAATTACCAAGCGGAATACCACAAACTGCCATATTAAAATATATATACTTTTTCGTCCAAAAAAACTTAGAATCTTATCCATCATCAGCAGATGATTTTCAATATATTTTGATATTTCTATAACCACATAAGATGCAGCTAAAGCGCCTATCACAAACAGCAATGGATATCTATATTCATTTGCTCCCATATTGGCACTGTTATAATGGCCTATCACCAAAAAAATCACTGCTGAAAAGAATATCATGACTTTAGTTTGTCCATATGTTTCAAATTCTTCTTTATATTTACGTACTACACGGCCTGCCGCAAAAAACATAGACAAAATCAGCGTTCTGCTTATCAGATCTGGAAAAGTTATCGTAAAACCTATGCAGGCAATTACTGCATATAATACCAGAAGTATAATACTTTTTTCTTTCTGAACTAGCATATACGCATCCATTACTTTATAAGATACCGATACAACAAATAATGATCCAAGAAACCATGTAGCCCCTAAAAAGAACCCATCTTTTCCTATAGTCAGTATTATTTTTGCGATAGATATACTAAATTCTTCTCTCGAAAACTTTTTAATTCCAAGAAAAATACTGATGACAGAAAAACATATATTCCAGAAAACAAACGGACAATATAGTGTTTTTATTTTTTTCACAGCAAATTGCTTTACTGTATTTTTTTCATTAAATAAATAGCCAGAAATCAAAAAAAATAACGGCATATGAAATTGATATATATATGTAGAAAAAGGTCCCCTTGCATGTGCCCAAACTACCAGTAAAATACCTATTCCCTTTGCAATATCAAGATATCCTGCTCTTTGTTTCATTTTTATCTCTACCTTAATCAATCATTATAATCATCCACTGTTTCGCTTAGTGAAACAGTGGATAATTCTTACTTCTTATACTTTCCCAAAACAAGTCTTCCCAGAAAATGCTTCTCCATCTGTTTCTTTTCCTGTTCTAACTGCTCTAAACGCTTTGATTTTTTTTCTAATTTTTCTTTTGTATCTTTTAATTCTTTCTGCAGTTCTTTAATTCTTTCACCACGTTTTGTTTTTTCTTCATATGCCTTTTTCAGCTTCGCATTAATCTTTGACTTTTCTTCATATGTCTTATGCAGTTTTGCATTAATCTCTGATTTCTCTGCATATGTCTTTTTCAATTCCTCAGATACTTTTTTTCTGTCTACTTCCTCAATATTTATAAAGGAAGCCATTCCTGTAAGCAAATATAACGGACTTCCTTTCTCGCCGAAAAATTCTTCTTTTTCTTTTTCCGGAACCTTTAAATAATCTTTATATACATTTATAAAAGTTCCTCTTATTCTTTTATAAATTGCTTCCTGCAATACGAAGTCCTGCTTTTCCTCTTCTAATATCTGCATCAAGCCTCTGACCACTTCTAAATAAGATTCAAAACGTGTTTTATTTTCAGAAGTAGTCATTATTGAATTGGCCCTGACACGCCTTAAATATAAATTATCTCTGACACATCTTGCCTTACCTGCCTTAAGTGTAACTTTTACAGTATATAAATTATCTTCAAAATACCTTTCCGTGCCAAACTTGATATTATTATCCTGCAGAAACTGGCGACGTGTGAACTGCAAACCAACTGACATCTTTATGTCTCCTGCATTCTCCATCTGGATATATAGATTTCTTCCATCATAAATACCATCATATTCTTTATGTCTGTGGTATAATGTAAGAAATTGAGGAAATGCTTCCTCAATTTCTTTTGTTTCGTAGAAACTATCTGCCTCAAAATATACAACATCCAGGTTGTCTGCTTCTGCATACTGATACAGTGTCTCCAAACAGTTCTCCTTAAGCAGATCATCACTGTCCATATAGTAGATATACTTTCCCTGAGCACACTGAACACCTGTATTTCTCTGGTACGCACTTCCGTGATTCTCACTTGAAATCACCCGTATATTTGGATATGACTGTTGATATCTCTTCAATATCTCTAGTGTACCATCCGTTGAACCGTCATTCAAACAAATAATTTCATAATCTTTAAAGCTCTGATTTAATACAGACTTTAATGTTTCTTCTACATATTGTTCTGTATTATAACAAGGCATTATTACCGAAATTCCATACTCTTTTTTATCAGTATTCATTGATGTCTCCTTCCTGTATATCTACTTACAATGTCTATTCCTCTTAATGTCTACTGCTCACAATAAGCATTAAAATCCCCTGATTTTATCTTAAGATATTTGGCATATTCTTTCTTATCATAAAATCTTTCTGCTGGAAGAGAGTCTATTCCAAATTCAGCAAACCACTCATTTTTTAATTTATTATATAAGCGTTCTTTATTTGGACCTGTTATCGTATCTAAATTCCATAAACTGAAATGTAATGCATAGTTAATATAATCCTGCTCGAACTCCCAGAAGTTCCCATGTGCTGTCAAAGCATCTTTTAATGCATTCAAAGCCATGCGGAAGCACTCCCAGGATTTTTCTCTCGTATTAGACAAAGACTTTGGATTATTCCGACGCTGATGCGCTAAAATAACATCTTCAATCTCAATTCTTTTTGCAAACGCAATTGCTGAAAATACAAACAACATATCATTTGACGTTCTAAGTTCCTGAAACTTTAAATGCTTCTCCTCAACAAACTTACGCTCAAACAGTTTGTCCCATGCCCATCCTACGAACACTCTAAATACATTGCCTGTAAAAGAGCGGAAATTCATCGGACGATATGGAGGAAGCTGCTTTTCATGTAATGTCCATTTTACCTTTACAAATTCCTTCAAATCTTCTCTATACTGATCCGAACGAAATACTACAATCTGTGCATTAGAACCTTTTGCTTTTTCATAAGCCTTTTCCAACATATCAGGCTCAAAGAAATCATCAGAATCAAGAAAAGAAAGATATTCTCCTGTCGCTATTGACAAACCATTATTTCTGGCTGCTCCAGCACCGGCATTCTTCTGCTGAATTACTTTAACACGTTTATCTTTTTGCTCATATTCTTTTAAAATATCTAAAGAATTATCTGTGGAACCATCGTCTACACAGATAATCTCGATATCCTTTAAAGTCTGTCCTACAATGCTGTCCATACATTGATGAAGATAATCAGACGCATTATAGACCGGCAGTATAACAGATACTTTTACGCTCATAGCTTCTCCTTTATTTATTGCCCTTAAAAATAGCCTTAATCTTTCTTGGAATTGTTAACAGGAACCAGCCAAGTCTATATGATCTGGAACCTTTGATAATCTTAATATCATTCTTAAGCTTTGCATTCTGCTTCTCTAACTTTTCTACTTTTTTCTGAAGTCTTCTTACTTTTACCGGCGTAGCAACTTTCTTCATATAGAAACCGTTCGGATCTTTTGTAATAAACTGAATATTATCCCAGCTAATCTTTGTAAATACGGACTCATCCAATTCTCCTAATTCAAGCCCTCTTTTGAATTCTTCACTGAAGCGGTGGACATATTCTCTCTTGTATTCTTCACCGATACGTTTGATTGTTCCCATATAATTATTGTACTTTTTCAACCAGTACATAGGGCAGAAACGCTCCCACACTTCTTTGTCACGTACTAAAAGTTCTCTGATATGATCGTATTCCACATTCATGCAGTATACTTTTTCTTTATTATGCACAGAGGAATTTGGATTATCTCTTCGATTCATATAATATGGTGTGTCAATAATCATTCCACGTTTTGCATAAACAAATGTCTGGAACCAAAAACCATTATCCTGGAAAGAAGCTCCCGGTGTTTCATTATGACGGATATGGAATTCTTCAATAAAGCTTCTCTTATAAATTCCACTCCATGTATTCATGATATAACGGATAGCTTCCGGTGTTTCACTTGGATTAAATACCACATTATAATCTTCTTTGTTTGGAGATAAGTGATTGTATACTAACTCCATATCTTCTGTTTCACTGTCACGTTTAAAACGGTAAAAATCTGCCTTAATAAAGTCTAAATCATTCTCAACAGCTTTTTCATATAAATCACTATACATATTTAACGGGATAAAATCATCTGGTTCTACAATTCCGATATATTCTCCAGTCGCTTTATCTAAACCGATATTCATTCCGATTCCATAACCACCATTCTCTTTATCAACAAGAACGATTCTGTCATCCTTTTGTGCATAACTCTTTAAGATCTCTAAAGAGCCATCGGTTGAACCATCGTTAATACAGATAATCTCAATATCTTTTAATGTCTGGTTTACAACACTCTCCATACATTCTACAAGATACATCTCCACATTATAAGTAGGTATAATAATAGATACTTTTGCCATTTTCTCACTCCTAATTAATTATTTTTTTCTTTCTCTACTGCTTTTAATGCCGCTGCAATTACCTTATCCATATCATAGTAACGGTATTCACCAAGACGTCCGCCAAAAATAACATTCTCTTCTTTATCTGCTAATTCACGATACTTACCGGCAACTTCTTCGTTCTTCTCATTATTCACTGGGTAGTATGGTTCCTCACCAAGCTTCCATTCACTCGGATACTCTCTTGAAATAACTGTTTTTGGCTGTGTACCATACTCAAAATGCTTATGCTCGATAATACGTGTATAAGGAACTTCACGCTCTGTATAGTTTACTACAGCATTACCCTGATAATTGTCCATATCTAAAGTCTCTGTTTCAAAACGAACGCTTCTATACTCTAATACGCCATATTTGTAATCAAAATATTTATCTAACATTCCTGTATATACAGTTTTTTCTGCGATATCCGCATTCTCTTTTCTGAATTCATAATAATCTGTGTTCAGTAATACGTCAGAACCTTCTAACATCTTCTCTACAATCGCAGTATATCCTCCCATAGGAATTCCCTGAAAACGGTCATTAAAGTAGTTATTATCATAAATAAAACGAAGTGGAAGTCTCTTGATAATAAATGCAGGAAGATCCTTACAGTCACGTCCCCACTGTTTCTCTGTATAACCCTTTACTAACTTCTCATATACAGAACGGCCAGCTAAAGAAAGAGCCTGTTCTTCTAAGTTCTTTGGTTCTGTGATTCCTAATTCTTCAATTTCTTCCTGAATCTTTGCTTTTGCTTCTGCCGGTGTCTTAATACCAAACATCTTGCTAAATGTATTCATATTAAATGGTAAGTTATAAAGTTCATCTTTATATCTTGCTACCGGAGAGTTAATGTAATTATTAAACTCTGCAAACTGATTAATGTATTCCCAAACCACTTTATCAGATGTATGGAAAATATGAGCACCATACTTATGCACATTAATTCCCTCTACATTCTCACAGTAAATATTACCTGCGATATGATTTCTTTTATCAATTACAAGACATTTTTTCCCTTCTTTTGTCATTTCATGAGCGAAAACAGCACCAAAAAGTCCTGCTCCTACAATCAAATAATCATATTTTTTCATGATTTCTCCTTTTACATTTTTCTCCCAAAAAATATTGTTCTGTAATATATCCGTAATATTTTAACATGATATAACATTTTTTTCAATTAACAAACCTCTTAAATAATCTTATGATGTATATTCTTTTCTTGACTTTTTAACACACTCTGTTTACAATTTTACTAAATAATGTTCAATAAAGGAGTGTATTATTAATGAGTTCTTATAAAATAGCGATTGCCGGAACCGGTTATGTCGGTCTTTCCAATGCAATCCTTCTTTCTCAGCATAACGAAGTTTATGCCGTTGATATTATCGAAGAAAAAGTAAATCTGATCAATTCCGGCAAGTCCCCTATCGTAGACAGGGAGATTCAGGAATACCTCGCTACAAAAGACTTAAATCTCACAGCAACTACTGATGCTAAACTTGCATATGAGAATGCAGATTTTGTTATCATCAGTACTCCTACTAACTATGACCCTAAGATGAATTACTTTGATACTTCAAGCGTAGAAGCTGTTATCAAGTTAGTTCTTGAATACAATCCAAACGCGACTATGATTATCAAATCCACTGTTCCTGTCGGATATACTCTTTCTGTAAGAGAAAAATTCAACACAAAAAATATCATCTTCTCCCCAGAATTTTTACGTGAGGGACGTGCTCTTTACGATAATCTCTATCCTTCCAGAATTATTGTTGGTGCACCATTAGAAGATGAACGTCTTGTACAGGCAGCACATACTTTTGCCGGTCTTTTAAAAGAGGGAGCTATCAAAGAAGATATTCCTGTTTTATTTACAAACCCTACAGAAGCTGAGGCCGTTAAATTATTTGCCAATACTTATCTCGCACTCCGCGTAAGTTTCTTTAACGAACTTGACAGCTATGCAGAAGTACATGGCTTAAATACAAAGCAGATTATTGATGGTGTTGGTTTAGACCCACGTATCGGCACACATTATAACAACCCATCTTTCGGTTATGGCGGATACTGCCTTCCAAAAGATACAAAACAGCTTCTTGCCAACTACAAAGATGTTCCTGAAAACTTAATTGAAGCGATTGTAAAATCTAACTCCACAAGAAAAGATTTTATCGCTGACAGAATCTTAGAAAAAGCCGGATATTATCACGGTACTGCCGGACGTGACGGCACTCCTGGTAATCAGGTTACCATCGGTGTATACCGCCTTACTATGAAGTCCAACTCCGATAACTTCCGCCAGTCTTCTATTCAGGGTGTCATGAAGCGCCTGAAAGCTAAAGGTGCAGAAGTTATCATTTATGAACCAACTTTGGCTGATGATACTTTCTTTGGAAGCAAAGTTGAAAAAGATTTTGACGCTTTCAAGGCAAACTGTAATGTTATTATTGCAAATCGTTTTTCCGATGAACTCGCTGATGTAGAGGACAAAGTTTATACAAGAGACCTCTTCCGAAGAGATTAAATCCTGATTTGTGAGGCTACGAAGCAGACGAACTCCAGAAAATTAAATTCTATAGGATTGATACATAAACTATTATCATAGTAATACAATAATTTATGGTTAGGTTACTACTTTCTTATGAACTGGAAATTTAAAACTGTTTATAGCTTTATCTCTTAAAAAGTGAGATGTTTTCATTGAAAACGCGAAAAAAAACTACAAAAAAACTGTAAAAAACAAATAAATTTTTAAATCAATTCCAGTAATGGTTTAAACGTCAGTCCTTTAGAATTTTAACTCCTCGGAATGCCATAACCATCTGACGTCCCTCAAATCTCTCCAAAAATAAATTCTGAATTTACTTAGGCAGCCAAAACACAGTCCACAGGGAATATAATATCCTATATTTGTGGCCTCGGAGCAAGTGTTGGATACGAGCGAATAGAGCGAGTATTCAACATGCCGCAACTAAAGTCACAAATATAGGATATTATATTCCCTGTGGACGTCTCCTTTGCTACGCAAATCAGAATTCCCTACTTCACATGTTTCGCACTTGGATATATTCTCTCCATTCTCTTATCTGGAAATCTCGTATCTAATATCTTCGTTATAGCATTTTCCGGTGTTGCTGCCTTCTGGTGTCTTTCATGATAACGGTTTAATGCAAGTCCTGAGATTCCCATGTCGAATACCATGAATACAACCAAGAACCAGGTTAATGGTACCCCGATTTTCTTTGGTATCTTCTCAATAAATCCTGATAGTTTCGGATATAATATTTTCATCCAGACTACGGCTGCGATTCCCCAGAAGAAACAGTACAATAAGTTGATTCTTCCACCCAGATTAAATGGAATTTTGCTGTAATCCCAGAATACGGTTCCAAAGACAAGCTCTAATACGACACTACATATATATTCGTAAGCACCGCCGAGGACTGTTCCGAATATAAAGATGAAGCTGTCGCTTCTATCGCGATATTGGTAGAGCATATAGGTGAGGAAAAAACAGCCAATTCCCCAGACAAGGCTAAATGGGCCATAAACTACACTGCTTCGGCTTGTGATAGCGCCCATCTTCCACCAGCAAAAGATAGTTTCTGTAATATCTCCAAGAAAAGAGCCAAGAAAAAACAGCCAGAACAGTTTGTAAAATCCACATCCTGCTGCAAATACACCAGTCATTTCCTGTGCTTTTTCTCGTCTTTGCAGTTTACTTCGGATGATTTCCTTGATTTCGAGACCCTCATGGCTTTTTTCAAGATGTTTTAATACCCAGCCAGTCAGACCATTTCCCATGTAATCTGCAGCTTTTTGTAAGTTATCAGCCACTTCTTCTACAAGGACTAGTTTTCCTAATCGTGCCAGGCGGATATGTACACTCAGAATTCCTGAAACAGTTCCGATAAAATCAATAATGATTATTACATAGGCAATAATCAAAATGACTTTTCCTAATCCATATGGAAGTATTCCAATAATTTTACTTAAAAATGGATTTACAATCCAAATACACAACAGTGCCGCCGCACCCCATACTACCGTATAAGGTAAGTTAACATAGCCACCAAAGTTAAATCTCCGTCTGGAATAATCTTTCCATTTCTGATGGAAAATACGTTCCAGGGTCACTCCTGTAAAAGATGTGATAATAAATGAAAGAATCACTCCTCCTGCAAATAAAAATACAGGCTGATCTTTTAATTCTGGTAAAAATAATGCAAAACCAACGGCTCCAAATCCGTAGGATGGACACCACGGGCCAAATAAAAATCCTACGTCAATAAACTTTTTTTCTTTTAATGCTGCTCCAGAAGTTCCTATTACCCATCCTGCAAAGGAATATAACAGAAAAAACCAGAACACTTCATACCAGGTATAGCTCAAAATTTTTCTCCTTTTTTTGAATTTGTGATATACTATATCATATTTTTGTGAAAGGAGAAAGTATGTGAATCCACCAAATGCTATTTTACATGAATTACTAAATCTTGCGGAAATTATGCTGACCAACGGTGCCGAGGTCAGCCGTGTGGAAGAAACGCTGAACCGAATGGGGCATGCCTACGGTGCCACCCAGATGAATGTATTTGCAATCACTTCAAGTATCGTTGTCACTATGGTCTTTGAAGAAGGCGAAGAATATACACAAACCCGAAGAATCACTACCCCTGTCGGCACAGATTTCTTTAAATTAGAACAGGCAAATGCACTCAGCAGGCGCTGTTGTTCTTCTCCTCTTTCCCTTCCAGATTTGAAAGATGAGATAAATAAAATTTCAAAAATCAGTCCTGCTCCTTATACCATTTACCTGGGAAGTATGCTTGGTGCAGGTGGCTTTTCTGTCTTTTTTGGAGGAACAATTTTAGACGGAGCCATTGCCGTTATCTTTGCCTTTCTCCTTTGCTTTTTACAAAGGCATTTAAACTCTATATGCAGCAACACTTTAATCCTGCAGTTTTTCTGCTCCCTTTTTGTCGGCTCCGGCATTTGTGTAGCTGCACATTTCTTTCCGGTAATTCATGCAGACAAAGTTATGATCGGTGACATTATGCTGCTGATTCCCGGAATCCTTATGACAAACTCTATCCGTGACATTTTAATCGGCGACACGATTTCAGGCGTGATGCGTCTTGTAGAATCGCTTCTTTGGGCGGGAGCACTTGCCTGTGGATTTATGTGCGCTATCTGGTTTGTTGGAGGTGTATTATGATATTACAATTCTTTGCAGCCTTTATTGGAGCTACCGGCTTCGGATTCTTATTTCATTTGCAATTTAAGCATATTTTCCCTGCCGCATTAGGTGGTGTACTGACCTGGGTTATCTATGTCATCGCAACTACCTGGGGATTTGATGTTTTCATTTCTTCTCTATTTGCCAGTGCTTTCGCCGCAATTTACTCCGAAGTCATCGCAAAAATAAGAAAAGCCCCTACCACCTTATTTTTAATCATTTCCGTTGTCGTTCTAATTCCCGGCGGCTCTCTCTATTACACGATGAGTTATGCTGTTCAGAAAAAATGGGCAGAAGCAGCAGCTTACGGCTCCCAAACATTACAGTGTGCTTTAGGACTTGCCATTGGAATGAGCCTCATCTGGATATTCCACGATATGGCAAGGAAGGTTTACTATTTAATTCATTAAGAGACAGACGCCCGGGAAGAGAACCGATACCCTATATTTGTGACTTTAGTCGCTGCGGTTTAAATGCTCGCTTTATGCGCTCGCATCTAAACCTTGCTCCGAGGCCACAAATATAGGGTATCGGTTCTCTTCCCGGGCTGTCTTTGGCTGGATTTTGTTTGAATTAAATAGTGGTTGTGGGGATTTGGGGGAGAGGGTAGAAGTTTTCTGCTTGCTCTTAAAATATTGTGAATAGATGTTTTGTATTTAAATAGAAGAGGTAATGAATTGATATTGATAACAACAGTCTGCTTTTTATTCTGAAATTATTGAAATATTGCTGAGATAACCATTAAAAAAGCTAAATCATCCCCCTGTTCCCAGTCATTCTTGAGTAAGCAGAAGACATCAGTTTCTGTCCCCAAATCCCCTCCCTCTGTTTAATTCATCTTCTCCAGCCATAGCACAGAAGCCATTGCCCCGAATAAGGCATATTTGTGGTCTCGGAGCAAGTGTTGGATGCGAGCGCATGGAGCGAACATTCAACGCGCCGCGACTAAAATCACAAATATGCCTTATTGGAGGCAATGGCTTCGTCTGTAGTTCTCTTAATGAATTAAATAGTAACCCCTTGACATTTTGTTCTATTTTGTTTATAGTTAGGATACTTATACGACTGACGGAAGTAAGTGGAATGAACCACATGAAGTATAAGACTCTTATAGCCGACCGTCTGGGCAATTCTTGTCTGGATGCTGGCTTTTTTATTTCTGATAAGATAATATTCTATCCAATATCCCTGATAAGAAGTAACTTTAAATCGTTATTAAGTCATGTGCTAAAGAAGATGTTTTTCCAAACATGCTCTAAAGAGCGAAAAATAAAATTATAGTTGTATGCTTGTCATTATTGTACTTATATCAGTACATTTGTACGATTTGATAATATTTTATCAACGCTCTAAAACCCTTTATTTTAAAGGCTCTACAAGCATTTTTGTGTATATGTTCAAAAAAAAGAACACATAATATCAAAAAATTGTTTGACGATTGCCAAAAATCATGTTAATAATGTTGTTAGATGATTAAAACTTAAATAAGTTAAAACTAATCATAGTAAATCATCTGAACAATTTTGTTGATTTTTTAGCAAACATATTTCAAAACCTTGACTTAAGGATTTTTTTAACAAACAGGGAGGTCAATTAAGATGTTACAAAAAGAACAATGGCAGGGATTTAATGGACGAATCTGGAGAGAAGAAATTAATTTAAGAGAGTTCATCCAGGATAACTACACTCCATATGATGGAGATGCTTCTTTCCTCGAAGGTCCTACCGAAGCTACTGACACACTGTGGGGCGAACTGCAGAAGCTGCAGAAAGCAGAGCGTGAAAAGGGTGGTGTTCTTGATATGGATACTGATATCGTATCAAGCCTTACTTCCCATAAACCGGGTTACATTTCTGAGTCTTTAAAAGAGAAAGAACAGATCGTAGGTCTTCAGACAGATAAACCTTTAAAACGTGCATTTATGCCATTTGGTGGTATCCGTACTGCTGAAGAAGCTTGTACAACTTATGGTTACACACCAAATCCAGAATTCCACAAGATTTTTACAGATTATCATAAGACACATAACCAGGCAGTATTTGATTCTTATACTCCTGAAATGAAGAAAGCTCGTCACAATAAGATCATTACTGGTCTTCCAGATACTTACGGACGTGGACGTATCGTTGGTGACTACCGTCGTGTAGCTCTTTACGGTATTGACCTGTTAGTTGCTGACAAGCAAAAAGATTTCGCAAACTGCGGTGACGGAACAATGACAGATGACGTTATCCGTTTAAGAGAAGAAATCTCCATGCAGATTAAAGCATTAAAAGATATGAAAGTTATGGCTGAAAGCTATGGCTATGATATTTCCGAACCTGCTTCTAACGCAAAGGAAGCTGTTCAATGGACGTATTTCGGATACCTTGCAGCAATCAAGACACAGAACGGTGCTGCTATGAGTATCGGACGTATCGCTACTTTCCTTGACATTTATATCAAACGTGATATGGATAAGGGAATCCTTACAGAGAAAGAAGCGCAGGAATTAATCGACCATATGACTATGAAGTTCCGTATGGTTAAGTTCGGACGTATCCCAGCTTACAACCAGCTCTTCTCCGGTGACCCTGTATGGGCAACACTTGAAGTTGGCGGACTTGGACAGGACGGTCGTTCCATGGTTACAAAAACTGACTACCGTTTCCTCCACACATTAGAAAATATGGGACCATCCCCAGAGCCAAACCTCACAGTACTTTACTCTGAGCGTCTTCCAAAAGCATTTAGAGATTACGCAGCTCATATTTCTATTACAACAAGTTCAATCCAGTATGAAAATGATGATGTAATGCGTCCAGTATGGGGCGATGATTACTCCATCTGCTGCTGTGTTTCTGCTACACAGACTGGTAAGGAAATGCAGTTCTTCGGTGCTCGCGCTAACCTTGCAAAATGTCTCCTTTACGCTATCAATGGTGGTGTGGATGAAAAGACCGGACAGCAGGTTGGACCGGAATATAAACCGATTACTTCCGAATATCTTGACTATGATGAAGTAATGCACAAATATGATATCATGATGGACTGGTTAGCAGGTTTATATGTAAATACATTAAATCTCATCCAGTACATGCATGACAAATATTACTATGAATATGCTTTGATGGCCTTAATCGATACAAATGTACGTCGTACATTCGCTACAGGTATCGCAGGATTCTCACATGTAGTAGATTCCTTAAGTGCGATCAAATATGCCAAAGTAAAAACAGTCCGCAATGAAGAGGGACTTGTTGTTGATTATGAGACAACTGGCGACTTCCCTAAATACGGAAATGATGATGACCGCGCCGATGATATCGCTGTATGGTTACTTCAGACATTCATGAAAAAACTGGAGAAATTCCATACTTATCGTGATTCTGAACCTACAACTTCTATCCTTACTATCACATCCAACGTAGTATATGGTAAGGCAACAGGTTCCCTTCCAGATGGAAGAAAAGCCGGTGAACCACTTTCCCCAGGAGCAAACCCAAGTTATGGTGCAGAGCAGAACGGTCTCTTAGCTTCTTTAAACTCTGTAGCTAAACTTCCTTACGAATGGGCATTAGATGGTATTTCCAATACACAAACAATCAACCCGGATGCACTCGGTCATTCCGAAGAAGAACGTATCAATAACTTAGTAAATGTTATGGACGGCTACTTCGCACAGGGTGCTCACCACTTAAACGTAAATGTATTTGGTGTTGAGAAACTGATTGATGCTATGGAACATCCGGAAAAAGAAGAATATGCAAACTTTACAATCCGTGTTTCCGGTTATGCAGTTAAATTCATCTCTCTGACAAAAGAACAGCAGTTAGATGTAATTGCCAGAACATGCCATGACAGAATGTAATAAAAATGCGATGGCTATTGTTCATTCTACGGAGAGTTTTGGTTCGGTGGATGGGCCGGGAGTTCGTTTTATTGTTTTTTTACAGGGTTGTCCTTTGCGGTGTCAGTTCTGTCACAATCCGGACACCTGGAAAATGACAAAGGAAAATGGTGCGGTGTGGAGAAGTGCGGATGAACTGTTAAATCAGGCACTCCGTTATCGTACTTACTGGAAAAATAGCGGCGGTATTACCGTAAGTGGTGGAGAGCCTCTTTTACAGATTGATTTTATGCTTGAGTTTTTTAAAAAGGCAAAAGAAAAAGGAATCCACACCGTTATTGATACTGCCGGAGGACCTTTTACAAGAGAGGAACCTTTCTTTTCTAAATTTCAGGAATTGATGAAATATACTGACCTGTTATTAGTGGATATCAAACACATTGATAATAAATGCCACAAAGTTTTAACTGGTCGCAGCAACGAGAATATTCTTGATATGATTCGCTATCTTTCCGATATCAAAAAACCAATTTGGATCCGCCATGTCCTTGTTCCGGAACGAAGCGATAAAGATGAATATTTGACTAGATTAGCTGATTTCATTCACTCTCTTGATAATGTGGAAAAGGTGGAAATCCTGCCTTATCATACGATGGGTATTTATAAATGGAAAGAACTTGGATTAGAATATCCTTTAGAAGGAATTGACCCTCCAACGAAAGAACGAGTGGAGAACGCCAAGAAAATTCTTGCTATTTGATTTGCCGACAAACAGAATCCTAAAAACCCCCATATTTGTGACTTTGAAGATAGATTGCGTTGAATACTTATTCATCTTCAATCTATCCTTGAAGTCACAATATGGGGGGCTCTTTAGATATAAACTTCAGTTAAAATTCGCTCAAATTAAATTCTAATTTTTCAAATGATCTATGGAATTTACTTTATTCTTATTTTCTTTACTTTGCTCCATGGACCAAAATATTTCTTATTGCCTATTGTTTTATAAGCACGTGCCTTTACATAGTAAATTTTCCTAGAATTTAATTTTGTTATTGTATATGTTACCTGTCTTGTTCCTTTCTTTGTTAATACCTTCTTGCCTTTGCTAAATCTTGAGTTCTTAGCTGCAACAATCTGATATCCTGTAGCTTTTACATCTTTCTTTATATTCACTTTTACTTTTCTCTTAGCTGTAGAAACCTTTTTGATGGTCTGCTTTTTCGGAACTGCATAAATAGTAACTATTCTACTGGTCTGTTTATAATCTGCTGTTGCACCGGCTGTTATTTTAATCTTTACTTTTCCTGGCTTCTTTACAATAAGCTTTCCACTTTTACTTCCAACAGAAATAATCTTTTTATTACTTGAAGTAAATGTCAAATCTCCAGCTGCTTTTACTTCCTTTTTAAGATTGTATGTCGTTCCATAAGAAACTTTATATGAAGCTTTCTTTACAGTAATTATCTGATTCTCTATATTTTTATTATAAATTGCTGATACCTGAGACAATTGACTGTTCGTTCCTGAAATTTCAATCGTATTTTTTTCTTTTGTATATCCTTTAATATCTGGTAATGTATAAGTTATACTCTTTCCTGGAACAACCTTTACTACTCTATATTCAAGTACATTATTATTCTTATCACATAAAGCAACCACTACTCGTGAATATTTTGTATTGGAAGATATCGCATCTCTATAAAAACGAAGTGAATCTAATGGATAACCTTTATCATCAAAAAGTGTTTGATTATCCCATGAATTTCCTCCCCAAACAGGATTTTCATTATAATACAACTTACTCGTTGGATAATATCCTTCTGCATTTTCTGCTGCCCATCCTGTTCCAAATTCATTTGCCATTTCTTTATTATATTTCCAATTTACCCAACCAGCTCTTACAGGAATCCATGCGCCTTCCCAATAAAAAGCACCTAGTCCATTATCATTTGATAAAATTGCATTATATAAATCTGATAACATATCTGCCTGTCCCTGAGGACCAACTTTATAAACTGCACCATTAGTATTATTAGCCATATTTACAGTACCATCTGCATCTTTCTGAGAGTTAAGCCATGATGTTTCCAATACTGCAAATAGTTTGCCTCTTGATGCAACATATTCTCCAGCTTTTCGAACATTTTCAAGCATATTTTTTCCAGCCCAAAAAGCATAACTAGATGCTCCTAAAACATCATAATCTACGTTATCTCTTTCCCATGCATTCATGGCATCTTTATACATTCCTAAGTTAAGGTTATCTAAATGTATCGCAACCAACGCATCTGGAGTACATTCTCTTACTGCTCTTGCCCCTGCGCTTAAATAACTATCAATAATTGTAGATTTTTCTTCTTCCTGCCATACATTAGCTTTGGTTTTATGCATAATTCCCATCATACCCTGAGATATCTCATTTCCAACTTGTACCATACCAATATCAGCACCAGCATCTTTAAATTGTTCTAAAGTTTCTTTAGTAAATTCATATACATTTAAGCACATTTTTTCCTGATTATCTTTATCTTTTTTCCAATCTTTTGGAAGTAATTGTACTGCCGGATCTGCCCAAAAATCAGAATAATGGAATCCTAATAAAACTTTTATATTATACTTAGCTGCTTCTTTCGCTATTTCTAACCCAGCCTTAACATCATTGGATCCACCACCATAAGTCTCTCCTTTTTCGTTATATGGATCATTCCAGATACGAATACGAATATAATTTACACCATTATCACTTAAAACTTTTAGTAATGAAGCTTCTTTTCCCTCATTATCATAATATTTTACCCCAGCCTTTTTTAAAGCAGTATACGATGAAATATCTATGCCTCGAATAGTAGAATCTGACATATTCTGTACTTTTTTAATAGTTACTTTCTGCTGTTTTAAACCAGTATCATCCCCGTATTTATAAGGATCTCGACTTGTATCTGGCTGATTACCCTGTGCATATGCAAAGATAGCCATAGAAACCTGTGCATCTCCTTCATCGTCAAAAAATGACTTCCAGCTTCCGGCATATGCTGCATCCGTATAAATCAATCCACCAGCATTTTTTTCATCAATTGTCGCCGATAACAATTTATAGACACTATCTGCCTGTGTATACACATTTGCTGTATTCTTATCATTTACACGATCATATTGCACCCCAGAAACAAAAAACTGAACCTTCGGCGCATTCTGCTCTACAATCTTTTTTAAATTTTCTACATAAGAATTTGTTTCATCATCAGGATAAAGATTCACTCCTAAATAATCATAATCCACTTTTGCATATCCAAATTGTTCTATAAGCCATTGTAGATTTTCAGGTTTTGATAAACTAAGTGCCACTTTTATATCATTTTTCTTTATAATTTCTGCAATTGAGGCCATTCCCACGAAAGAGTCCCCTTCTTTCTTGATATCAAGAAAATTACAATTCACCTCGTTTCCAATTGTGATAATTGATGGAGCTATATCTTCTGCTTTAAGTTTTGCTATAACTTCCGTTGTATAATCTTGGGCTTCTTTGACAGCATCCTCTTTTGTCCAACCATTAGGAAGCGACTGTTTATTCGCATAGGTCATACTATCTGAATACAATAATACAAGATTTGTTTTAATTTTAGCCTTGGACTGTTTTACAGCCTTTAATGTTTTCATTGCCTCATTCAAAGAAAGATAATTATCATTTTCTGTTGGGTCAACCGCAACCTTTAACGTAATTGTATTAATACCTTGTTCCTGAACATATTCAAAAATATCATCTAACGGTTGACTCATATAATCTTTATACGTTTTCTTCCATTCTGGATTTTTAGGATTTACACACTGCTGATAATATGTAAAATCAGCTCCTAAAATAGTATCTTCTCCTATTCCAGAAATCTTTTCATACTTTTTAAAAGCATCCTTACTTGTTTCTGGAACTTCAATCTTATCTGCTGACGAACTTACTTCTTGCGCCTTAACCGGATGTGTATCCAAACTAAATCCAGTTGTTGCAAATAACATGGATGCCATTGCTATTGCTACACATCTTTTGATAGCCCCGCTAAATTTTTCAAGATTCTTCATTTTCATTAGTAGATTATGATTGTTTTTCATAAGTTTCCCCTTTCTTATAAATAATAATATATATTTTAACATATTATAATCTTTTTTCAAGCATACACTATAGTAAAATTGGTAAATTTTTGATATTTTTTAAACATACTCTAATTTCTTTATCAAATCTTCCCCTCGCTTTCCGAATTCATCCTATCCGAAAACTTCTATTTCAATTGCAGAAAATAGATTCTGAGTTTTCCTCCTCAGTTAAAGACAGCCTTCTGGAAATAAAAGACTCTATATTTGTGGCTTTACAGAGAGCTGGTGTTCTGAAAGATTGACACTGGAACTATTTGTGAAAAATATTTTTTAAACTGATTTGAGATTTTATCCGTTTTTATAGATTTATACATTTCCCGTATTCTTTTCCAAATCCATCCAAGTAATTTCACAATTTGCCAACAAACAGAACTCTTGAAAGTAAATAAAGCATATTTGTGACCTCGGAGCAAGGTTTGGTTGCAAGCGCCTAAAGCGAGCATTCAAACCGCAGCGACTAAAGTCACAAATATGCTTTATTTATCTTCAGGAGTTCGTCTGCTTCGCAGTCCCACAAATCAGAATTCTTAAGCTCTTCCGAATTCCGAGAGTACAAGTCCTTCATTTCTCTCCAGAGTCATTCCCACACTCCAGCTATTGATAAACAGTAACAATGGACGACCTTTCAAATCCTTAATCTTCTTCATATCCGATGTTCCACGAAGATTTTCAAGGTCAATCTCTGTATTTTCAATCCAGCGGATATATTCATATGGAAGTTTTTCAAGACGGATTTCTACGTTGTATTCGTGCTGCAGGCGGTAATTTAATACATCAAACTGCAATGTTCCTACTACACCTACGATTACTTCTTCCATTCCAGTATTAAATTCCTGGAAAATCTGGATAGCACCTTCCTGTGCGATTTCGTTGATTCCCTTGATGAACTGTTTACGTTTCATCGTATTTACCTGGCGCACTCTTGCGAAATGTTCTGGTGCGAAGGTAGGGATTCCTTCGTAAGCAAATTTCTTTGGTGAAGTTGTGATGGTATCTCCGATAGAGAAAATGCCTGGGTCAAAGATTCCGATAATGTCTCCGGCGTAGGCTTTATCAATCATCTTCCTCTCACTTGCCATCATCTGTTGTGGCTGAGAAAGACGTACCTTTTTGTCTCCCTGTACATGGAAAGCATCCATTCCCGCCTCAAATTCGCCGGAACAGATTCTCATAAAGGCGATTCGGTCGCGGTGAGCTTTGTTCATATTTGCCTGAATCTTAAATACAAATGCAGAAAAATCTTTTTCCTCAATTGGGTCGATTGTTCCCTGATCAGAAGTTCTTGGCAGTGGGGAGGAAGTCATTTTCAGGAAGTAATTTAAGAAATTCTCTACGCCAAAGTTCATGAGGGCAGAACCAAAGAATACTGGAGAGAGTTCTCCGGCATCAACTAATTCCTGATCAAATTCTGCACTGGCTCCATCTAAAAGTTCGATTTCCTCTTCTAATACGGCTTTTGCATCATCAGTTACATACTTACTGATTTCAGGGTCATCTAAGGCAATTTCTTTCATTGTTCCCATCTTGGTACCCTTCATTGTGTCTTCAAACAGATCAATTTTCTGGGTTTTTCTGTCATAAACACCTGCAAACTGTTTACCGGAACCAATCGGCCAGTTTACCGGACAGGTTGGGATTCCAAGTTCTTTTTCGATTTCATCTAAAAGATCAAAAATATCTCTTGCCTCACGGTCCATTTTGTTGATAAATGTAAATACCGGGATATGTCTCATCGCACAAACTTTGAAAAGCTTTCTTGTCTGTGCCTCCACACCTTTTGAAGCATCAATTACCATTACAGCCGAGTCCGCTGCCATTAAAGTACGGTACGTATCTTCCGAGAAGTCCTGATGTCCCGGTGTATCCAGAATGTTAATACAGCATCCGCCATACTCAAACTGTAATACAGAAGAAGTAACGGAAATACCTCTCTCTTTCTCAATATCCATCCAGTCAGATACTGCATGTTTCGCTGTTGCCTTTCCCTTAACGGAACCTGCCTGATTAATCGCTCCTCCATATAAAAGGAACTTCTCTGTTAATGTTGTTTTACCGGCATCCGGATGCGAAATGATCGCAAAGGTACGTCGTTTTTTAATTTCATCTATTCTGCTCATTTTTCTCTCCTTGTTTTTTATGCTCCTATACGATAACTTTTATTATCCTGAAGCATTCCGCAATTGAATTACTCGAAAGCTCCATTTAATTTCCCAATTATCTATTTTCAATCTCTCTTTACTCTATGTTGCCTGATTTTTCTATTTCAGGTCAAACAGTACCTATTATCGTATAAAACCATCATTTTCGCAAGTATATCTTTTATTTTTGTTACATATTTCAGATTACATCCTTTTACGTCCCGTAATTTTTCTATTTTAAGCAAAAAAAGCGAGTATCAATACCCGCTTTAAAATCAAGCTGCTCTATCAAATTCCTTCATATACTTTATCACAACAAATATACATAACAATGCCGCCACTACTGCTATCATGCCACCAGCAATTCCGATATAGGAAATGGACAGATGGGTACAGATACTTCCTCCAATCCATGTTCCGCTTCCGATTCCAAGATTATAGATTCCGGAATAGATTGCCATTGCTACAGAGGAAGCCGCTGCCGGTGCATAAGTAATAATTTCTGATTGAAATGTCACGTTAAATGCCATAACTGCCATACCCCAGAATGCACATAAAACAACAACCGCCATATATGCTTTTGATGCCGGATACAATAAAAGTAATGCTGCTGCTACACTGATCATGACCAGTCTTATAAAAAGATATTTATTCTTGTCATAGTAATGGGAAAATAAAAAACTTCCCAAAAGACCTGCTGCCCCGAATATAGTAAGTGTTGTCGTAACCCAGTTAGCAGAAAGGCATGCCACCTTCTGTAAGAACGGTTCAATATAACTATATCCCGTATAATACGATGTGGCAAATAAAAAGGTAACAAGAAAAATTCCCATCAGCGTTTTATTTTTAAAGATTTCCGGCATCTGTTTTATGGAGAAAGACTCTCCGCCCGGCACTTTCGGGAATACAAAAATCAGGTAAGCGGTTGTGATAAAAGCAATGATTCCTACACAGAAAAATGCCATATTCCAGCCCATATGAAGTCCGATAATTCTTCCTAGCGGAAGTCCAAGAATCATCGCAATTGAGGTTCCGGTTACTACCATACTAAGTGCAAGTGAACGAAACTTTTCTGACACAACACTGACTGCTGCCGGTGATGCGATCGACCAGAATACTGAATGTGTACACGCTACGCCAATACGTGATATCATTAACATTCCATATGAAGCAGAAAAAGCGGACAGCATCTGGAAGATTCCAAAAAGTGCAATCGTTCCTAACAAAAGTCTTTTAAAATCAATCTTATTCAATAGAAGCATCAACGGCAGAGACAGTAACATAACGATCCATGAATATACTGTAATCAGTACCCCCGCATGTGCCTCTGTAATATGAAAGCTGTCGGCAATATCTGTCAACAAACCAATCGGCATAAACTCTGATGTGTTAAATATGAATGCTGAGACTGTGATACCAAGCAGTGGCAGCCATTCTTTAAGTGTCATTTTACTTTGCATAATAATTCCTTTCTAAATAGTAATTTGCCGCAGCCAAAGACAGTCTTCTGAAAGATAAATAAAGCATATTTGTGGCCTCGGAACAAGGTTTGAACATTCGCGCGTCCAAGCGAACATTCAAACCACAGCGACTAAAGTCACAAATATGCTTTATTTATCTTTCAGAGGACATCTCCCCTTGCCTGTAGTAAATATTATTTATTCTGCAGAGCCTTTGTTACCAAAGCAGCGATTTCATCCACCTTCCACGCTGGCTGTGTAGATGCAGAAATCTTATTGCCTCTCTCCCAGATTCCCTGAGCAGATGCAGATTCTTTTGGTTTATACTCTTCGCTGTCATCTTTCCATGCTGGCTGTGTGGAACTGGATACTGTTGTTGGCTTTGGCAGTGGTTTGTTATAGAACTCAAGGTTCTCTGTTAATTCTTTCTTTACCAGAGCTGTGATTGCATCAAGATTCCATACTTTCTTTGTCTCAGCAGAAAGTCCACCTGGTGTATCTGTCACATCCCATGCGCCCTGTGTACCTGCTGCCGGTTTACGAGGAGCTTCGTCTTCGTCTTTCTTCCATGCTGGCTGTGTAGAACTGGAAATTGTTGTTGGTGCAGGAATTGGCTTATTAGAAAATGCAACTTTTACGTTGCTGGCTTCTAATGCCTTTGTTACAAGTGCTGCGATTTCCTGTACATTCCATTTCTCCTTTGCTAAAGAAGAAACACCGCCCGGTGTATTTGTGCTGTCCCATGCTCCCTGTGTTGCTGCAGATGCTTTCGGAGCCATGTCTTTTGACCAGGATGCTGAAGTTGCTGTAGAAGCTTTTGTTGGCTTTGGACGTGCAACATTAGAAAATGCTAACTGGTTCTCTTTGAGAATCTCCATTACCTGGCTATGAATCAGCTCCTGTCTCTTGTTATCTATCATGTCTTTCTACCCCTTTCCCAATATGTATACTTTGGTTTTCTGGTTATGGTGACATCCTCCCCACCTATAGAGGTCGGTTCTCGTTCGATAGCACCGTTGTGCTAAGCATAAGCGAGCTACCCCCGTGTTGTCCCACGGTTGTGTTATGTTATATAAACTGCGGCTATTCAAAGCAAAAAATAAGCATCGCAAATGCGATTCCATGAATTATTTCTGAATAGTCATATTTATTTTATTATAGCACTAATCTAAAGAGAGGATATATGAAAATTGCTGTCTTATTACTGAAATATATTGACTCTTTGAGAGCTGTTTTGGGCTGCCCATGAGTACATGATATTTTTATCAGCGACAAACATATTATAGAAGCAACTATATAATTCCTGATTTGCCACAGGCAAAGAGACGCTCTCAGTAAATAAAACAACCTATATTTTGACTTTGTGTTGCAGAATTTTGCCCAATAAAACAGAAACTTCGCATTCGTTTCTGCGAAGTTTCTGTTTTATTGGGCAAAATGGAGCGTTTAGCATAACGGAACAAAATCAATAAATTTTTTAGGGGTTTTTCTTGATAATTCTTCTACAGTGGCGTCTACCTTGCCTGTGGCAAATCAGAATATATTATCGCATGATTCCCCACAATTTTCTTACTTTCATACATTGCCGCATCCGCCTCATGATATAGCGTATCAAAAGTCGCTCCATCTTTATCCGAACATAAAGAAGCTCCCAGACTCACATTAATTTTCTCTCCCTGCATTTCCGGTATGGAAATCTTATCTATTTGCGTAAATAAACGTTTGAAAAATGATTCCGCTTGTGCTTTATCTGGCATTCCTGGAAGATACATCGCAAATTCATCACCTCCAAGCCGCATGACAATATCATTCTCACGGCAGGCTCGCTGAAGGACTGCTGCAAGCTTAATGAGAACGGTATCTCCAACAGCATGTCCATATGTGTCATTGATTTTTTTGAATTTATCACAGTCTAAAAGGCAAAACAGTCCACCTTTCTTTTTTTCAAGGAATTCTGTAATCTTTCGCTCCCCGCTTCCACGGTTATTAATACCGGTCATGGAATCTGTTTCAGAAAGATACAGCAGCTTTTTCTCCCGGCGTTTCTGTTCGTCAATCACTTCCACACAGTAAAGAACATGCCACAGACGGCCTTTTTCATCGCTATCTACTTTGATAAAGCGCTCGCGGCACCATCCGGAAACTGTACCTATAAATTCATGAACGATTGTGTTTGTTTCCATTAATCGTCTGTCTAATGTTGATAAGTCCACAAACTCCAGTACACTTGATAAATACATTTCTGTACAGAAGTATTTCATAGTTGTATATACTCTTTTTGAAAAATTCTCCTGATCAAGCTCTTCACATTCTTTTTCTACATGTTTTACATTTTTTATCTGCTCATACTTTCCTATTTTTATATCAATTAAATGCATACATAAATAAATCTCAGAAAATGCTGAGTAGCTGCTCATACTTGCGTTATATTGCTCTTTTTGAAATGTATTTCTTATTTTTAAAAGAGAAATCAGCATGGTTCCGATCATATCTAAAAACATTGTTAATGCATTGTAATCTACAGCCGGTGGATTATCTACACCAAAAAATCCCTTTATCTGCCCTTTATGGCGTAATGGGCTGACAACTACTTTACAAACATTCTGGTACTTGAGCATATTGTAAGATACCTGATGTACTCCTTTTAATTCTTTAACATCAGAAATAATAACACTTTTTCCCTCATCAAAAGTATCATACCACCAATCAATTACTTCCATATTCACACCCTGCAAATGCTCAATCTGCGGAGTAATTCCTTCTGCACACCATTCATAAGTATTATTTGTTACATGATGCTCCTCGTCATCCTCAAAAATATAAATTCTGTCAGACCCGATATGTTTTCCAAAAAAACTGATAAATTCATTAATTTGTCCCTCGGGAGTATCGTATTCAAGTGCTGAACGCAGTGCCTCATTAATAATTGTTTCGTATTTCTTGATTGACTTCATATATTCCGCCCCTCCCATGATACTTTTGTAAATATTTTTTCTTGATCTACATATATCTTTTCTTAGGTACGCCTGCCAGAAAATCTTTTAAGAATATTCTTGTTCAATTCCTCTGTTTTATTATAAGATGTGTCTATAGCAATTAAAAATACTACTATAATTAAAAAGACAAAAAACAATATATCCTATCATAGTTTCTGGATAATTTTTCATTCTTATCTTATTTTCTCTATAAAGGTCCTAATAATATAGTATAAAAAACTATTTACCTAAAGTATATTTAAAAAATGCTTTCCAGTCTTTTTTAATGCAGACACTCTCTATTTATAGCAAAATTATTCATCTACTCTTTTCAAAACACACACACTCTCCACATGAACCGAGTGACTGAACTGATCTACCACAGATACCTTCTCCAAGGTATATTTTTCCTCACACAGTATCTTTAAATCTCTTGCTAATGTTGCCGGGTCGCAGCTTACATAGACAATGCGCTTCGGTGCCATATCGAGCATTGTGTTTAAGAGCATCGCATCACAGCCCTTTCTTGGTGGATCAACAACGATGACATCTGGATGAATCCCAGTCTTTTCATACTGTGCAGGTACGACTTCTTCTGCCTTTCCAACGAAAAATTCAACATTATCCATATGATTTAATGCGGCATTTCTCTTGGCATCACCGATGGCTTCTTTAATGATTTCTACACCGTAAACCTGCTTTGCTTTCTGCGCCAAAAAGAGGGAAATAGTTCCGATTCCGCAGTATAAATCCCACACAAGTTCCTGCCCTTTCAGCTCAGCGTACTCTAATGCTTTAGAATAAAGAACCTTTGTCTGCTGTGGGTTTACCTGATAGAAAGAAAGCGGCCCAATCTGATATTTAATATTACCGATATAATCTTCAATATAATCCTGGCCCCATACAGTCTCACAGCGAAGTCCCAAAATTTTATTTGTCTTATCAGTATTCGTGTTTACGATAATACTTGTCATTCCCTCGATTGTTTTTAAGTCATCTACAAGTTTATCAATATGTTTCAACTGCTTTTTCGTACCATTTACAATAAGACATACCATAATCTCGCCAGTAGTAAATCCTATGCGGGTTAAAATATGGCGCACCAAACCACTGTGATTTTTCTCATCATATGCAGAAATCTTATTTTCTTTCATATAAGTAAGAACTTTTTCAACAATCGGGTGGGTTACTTCTGCCTGAATCGCACAATTTGTATTGGCCACGATGGAGTGGGTACGGCCCGCATAAAATCCGGCAACAAGGTTCCCCTCTTTGTCATAACCGACAGGAAACTGTGCCTTATTGCGGTAATGCCACGGTTCTTCCATTCCGTATACTGGCTCTATCTTCTGCTCAATATCTTCTTTTCCAAAACCGCCGATACGCATCAGGCAGCCTTCCACAAGACTCTTTTTAAAAGAAAGCTGTTTCTCATAAGAAATCTGCTGTAACTTACAACCTCCACACTGTCTTGCGACCGGACATGGCGGGGTTACTCTGTCTTTTGATGGTGTTACAATTTCTACCAGACGGGCATAACCGTAATTCTTTTTTAATTTTGTTATGGAAACTCTCACTTCATCACCGATTACCGTGTCTTTAACAAAGAAAGGGAAGCCCTGGTACTTGCCAAGACCTTCCCCTTCCTTTGTAAAATCTTCGATTGTAAGTGAAATTTCCTGATTCTTTTTCAAATTCAACTTCTGTTCTGATTTCACTTTATTATTCAATCCTTTTCTCCTAAATGACTTGTCGCTCTGATATTGCTTTCAAATAATTTATTGTAACCTTTCCACTCACCGCTCTGACGACTCTCTTCTGCAAGTGCTTCAATAAACGTCTCCATCTTTGCATCAGTATTATCTGCAAAATTAAGAGCTAATGCCTCAATTAATGCCGGCTTCTTAGGGGAACCGTATTCTAACTCACCGTGATGTGCTAAGATACAGTGCTTTAATTCATTCGCCAGCTTCGCTGGGAAACCATTAATATTTCTAATCTTCTCATCAATCATCATCGTTCCCATTACGATATGGCCGACCAGCTGTCCGACATCTGTATAATCGTTCTCCGGGAAATCAGAAAGCTCATCAATCTTTCCGATATCATGACAGATTGCTGCTGTAATAAGTAAATCTTTATTCAAAACCGGATACTGCGTACAATAAAAATCACACAGTTTCGTTACGCTTAATGTATGCTCTAAAAGACCGCCCATAAATCCATGATGTACTCTTTTCGCTGCGGAATGTGCCTTGAACTTGGCTGCAAATTCCTTATCTCCAAAGAAAGCAACTAATAGCTGTCTTAAATAAATGTTCTGTACATGATTCACATAAGAAGATAATTCCTTAAACATTCCGTCAATACTCTTGCTGGAACATGGGATATAATCCTCCATTGCAAATTCGCCCTCTCTGGCTTTACGCAGTCTTCTGACATTGAGCTGCGGACTGCCCTGAAAGCTTGTGACATTACCCTCTACACGGATGTAATCCATCTGTTCAAAATTCTCGATTCCATTATTCAAATCCCAGATTTTTGTGTCAATGACACCAGTCTTATCCTGCAAAATCATGGAATAATAAGTCTTTCCCGCTTTTGTCTTCGCAATATTTTTTACTTTACAAAGGTACACTTCAGAGACATTATCTCCTTCTCTGAGTTCATTAATATAACGCATATACGTTTCCTTTCTAATCCATCTCTTTAATTACTTCACATATTATAGCTTAAATTTAATAGGCTGACAACCAAGAAAATGCTCTATTTCGCAGATTTTTCCGCATTTTTAAAGGCTTTACGCCCCGTCTTCATTGACAAATGAAGTATTTCATGTCACAATTACTTTTGCATTAAATTAAGGAAAGGAATAGTCCGGCACAGTATCGGACTGTAGGTAAGCATTATGATTAGAAAACACATTTTTGCACATGGCCGCGTACAGGGCGTTGGCTTTCGATTTACAGTAACCGCTATTGCTCAGACATACAATATAACGGGCTGGGTCCGCAATCTCTATGACGGTACGGTAGAGATGGAGGCACAGGGATTAGAACACCGCATGGAACTTTTCCTGCAGGAACTATCTTCCGGCCGTCCCGGCAGAAATGGTTTTATCCGCATTGATAAACTGGATATTACGGACGTTCCTCCTGTAAATGTTGCAGATGAAAAGGGCTTTCGTTCAGTGTATTAATATATTACTTATATACTGTAAACTCGCGTTGATGACAGTTTAATCCCACTACGCAGTCGTATTTTTATTATATTATCAGCGATACAACATTGCCTGGCATCATTTGCGTTTTATTATAAAATATATGAAAACCTTACTACACTTTCTAAATTTCTTATCTCTAATTTTGTAAAATGATTGTAACTACTTAAAATCAAAATTTATAAGACTATATTTTCAATGTTCTTTTTAATTATGTAATTACTTTATCATTCATTATCTGAAACAGATATTGAATAATATAGATTTATTAAGATTTAGATAGTGCAGCTTAAATTTTTGAGAGGATTTTATTTATGAATACAAAGGCACTAATCACATTAGAATATGATAAAATCATTAAAAAGCTGGAGACTTTTGCTTCTTCGACCATGGGAAAGGCACTCTGTAAAGACCTGCTTCCCTCCTCTAATTACGAAGAAATCTTGTCAGCACAGACAGAAACAAAAGATGCACTGACCCGGCTTTATAAGACGGGTTATCTTTCTTTTCAGGGACTTTCTGATATCCGTCCACATTTAAGATTATTAGAAATTGATTCCACATTAAATACAAAGGAGCTTCTCGATATTGCCCGTCTTCTTTCTATTACAGCACAGGCTGTAGAATACGGCGATACGGAAGATGACATAATGGCATATGACTCCTTAAACAGCTATTTTGGAGAACTTGATTCATTAGAATTCCTTTACCAGAGAATTACACAGTGTATTTTATCTGAGGATGAGATCAGTGATGATGCCTCTTCCGCATTAAAAGACATTCGCCGCGAAATCAAACAGACAAATATCTCCATCCACAATAAGCTGACTTCTGTTATCAACTCACAAAATAACAAGACAATGCTTCAGGATGCGCTGATTACCGTCCGTAATGGTCGTTACTGTGTTCCTGTAAAAACAGAATATCGTAACGCCTTTCCGGGTATGATTCACGATCAGTCTTCTTCCGGTTCTACACTTTTCATCGAGCCGATGGCCGTTGTCCAGTTAAACAACCATTTGAAAGAATTAGATATTAAAGAAAAAATGGAAATCGAAAAGATTCTCCAGTCTTTAAGCGCACAGGCCGCTTCCTGCAGCCGTGAATTAGAGGAAAATCAGAAGATTCTGACAAAGCTTGATTTCATTTTCGCAAAGGCAAAATATGCAAAAGAATATCAGGGAACCGAACCGATTTTCAATACAGACGGAATTGTAGATATCAAGCAGGGCCGTCATCCATTACTTGACCCGAAAAAAGTCGTTCCAATCCATATTTATATTGGCGAGGACTTTAATATGCTTCTGCTCACCGGACCAAATACTGGTGGTAAGACCGTTTCCTTAAAAACAGTCGGTCTCTTCCAGCTTATGGGACAGGCAGGACTCCACATTCCTGCATTTCAGGGTTCCCGCCTTGCTGTATTTTCTGATATTTTTGCAGATATCGGAGATGAGCAGAGTATTGAGATGAACTTATCCACATTTTCATCTCATATGACGAACCTTGTCCACATTTTAGACGAAGCTGACCCCAATTCTCTCGTTTTACTCGATGAGTTATGTGGAGGAACTGACCCGACAGAAGGTGCGGCACTTGCCATTGCCATCTTAGATGACCTGCATACAGGAAAGATTCGTACAGTTGCAACAACACATTACGCTGAGCTAAAAATGTACGCAATGGACACACCTGGCGTAGAGAATGCCTGCTGTGAATTCGACCTTGAGACTCTTTCTCCAACTTACCACCTTTTAATCGGTATTCCTGGAAAAAGTAATGCCTTCTCCATCAGTGAACGTCTTGGCCTGCCAGACTACATTATCGAACAGGCACGCTCCCAGATTGATGCGACTGCCATTGACTTTGAAAACATGCTCTCTGAATTAGAGAAAAACAAAGCTGAAATTGAAAAAGAACAGTCTGAACTTTACAAGACAAAACAGGAAATCGAGAACTTAAAGAACAGCCTGAAAGAAAAACAGGATGACATTAAAGAAAAACGAGACAAGATGCTCCGTGATGCCCGCGAGGAAGCACGAAACATTCTCGAAGAAGCCAAGGAAGTTGCTGATGAATCCATTCGTAAATATCACGCATGGGGACAGCATCCAAAGCAGAACAACATGAAAAAAATGGAAGCACAGAGAAGTGATCTCCGAGGCCGCATGAGTAAGCTTGACAAAAAGCTCGCCTATAAGGCAAAGAAGTCTTCCACTATCTCCGATCCTTCTGACTTCAAAGTAGGCGATTCTGTATTTGTAACTACACTTTCTCTAAATGGAACTGTAAAAGAAGCTGCCAACAAGGATGGAGACCTTGTAATCCAGATGGGCTTCTTAAGTTCTGTAGTAAACTACAAAAACTTAGAACTTCTCGCTCCAGAAAAAGCACCGAAACCACAGCATCAGCCAAAAGACCGCTACAGTATCAATAAGGCCGCAACAATCAATCCAGAAATCAACCTTCTCGGAAATACTGTGGATGAGGCAATCGCCCGCCTTGAAAAATACCTCGATGATGCTATGATCGCCGGACTTACTTCTGTCCGAGTTGTTCACGGAAAAGGAACTGGCGCCTTACGAAAAGGTATCCACGAGTATCTCCGTAAACTGAAGTTTGTGAAGTCCTATAAGCTTGCAGAATTCGGTGAAGGGGATGCCGGGGTAACAATCGTAACCTTTAAGTAAATACTAATTTGCCGGGGATATAAACGCCGCTTTAGCAGAAGATATTGAGCTAAATTGTATGGAGTCTTCTAAAGAAAAAAGAATGATATGCTTCAATAATTGCATCTACTACGTCTATCTTTTTTTCTAAAGCCACTTGTTTTATCAAGTGCTTATATACTTTTCCGATATCCCAATAGGAAGGAACTGCATACTGACATTCCCCCACATTATCAAAATTTCCAATTCTGATTTTGTACCAGCATCCACAGTCAGCCAGCAAAGAGAGCCTATCCCCTATATTTGTGGCCTCGGAGCAAGGTTTGGATACGAGCGTGTGTAAGCGAGTATTCAAACCGCCGCGACTAAAGTCACAAATATAGGGGATAGGCTCTCTTTGCTGGCGTCTGTTCCGCTCTACAAATTAGTATTTACCATTCGTATTTGTGGAGTTGTCCTTCAAGTTCCAGTTCTTTGAATCCCTGCTGTCTTAATGCTTCATACAACACGATTGCTACAGAATTTCCAAGATTCAGTGAACGGATATGCTCGAGCATCGGGATACGGACTGCTGTCTCTTTATGTTCAAGAAGAATTTCTTCCGGGATTCCGGCGCTTTCTTTTCCGAACATAATGTAGCAGCCGTCTTCGTATTCTACATCTGTGTAAGTTTGTTTTGACTTTGTGGTTGCCATATAGATTTTTGCTCCTGGATTCTTTGCAAGGAAGTCCTCGAAGTTCACATAAGTGCGGACATCTAATTTATCCCAGTAGTCAAGTCCGGCACGTTTGAGCATTTTGTCGTTGATTTTGAAGCCAAGTGGCTCGATTAAATGAAGAACACTCCCTGTTGCTACGCAGGTTCTTCCGATATTTCCAGTGTTGGCCGGCATTTCCGGCTCATGTAATACGATGTTTACCATAATTTATTCCTCGATATTTTTTATTTACTACTATTACAGATTTTTCTCTTTACGTAATCTTTCCACAAAGTTAGCCAGACGACCTAAGGCCTCTTTTAATTCTTCGATAGAATAAGCATAGGATACTCGAAGGAATCCTTCTCCGCAGTCTCCAAATGCTGTTCCCGGAATGATGGCTACTTTTTCTTCGCGTAAGAAGCGGTTTGCAAATTCATCGGAGGTCATGCCAAATTCTTTGATGCATGGGAACATGTAAAATGCGCCTTCTGGCTCGAAACATTTCAATCCCATTTCGGAGAAGAGTTCTAAGACAAATCGACGGCGCTGATTATATGCATTTCGCATAATCTGAACGTCTTCCTCCCCGTTTGTCATTGCTTCGATTGCTGCGTACTGGCTTGTTGTCGGTGCTGCCATAATCGCAAACTGATGAATCTTTAATATTTGCTGCATGATAAGTTCCGGACCCGTGGCAAATCCCATTCTCCATCCGGTCATGGCAAAGGATTTACTGAATCCATTGATGATAATCGTTCTGTCTCTCATTCCTGGAAGAGAAGCGATAGAACAGTGATCCTGTCCATAAGTAAGTTCTGCATAAATTTCATCAGAAATGACATACAAATCTTTTTCTTTTACGATTTCGGCGATCGGCTCTAAGTCTTCACGGGTCATAATCGCACCTGTCGGATTGTTTGGATAGGATAAAATCAGAATCTTTGTCTTATCGGTAATTGCTGCAAGTAATTCTTCTGGCTTTAACTTAAAGTGATTCTCTTCTTTTAAGTCAATTGTTACAGGCACACCGTCCGCTAACTTCACACATGGGAGATAAGAGACGAAAGCTGGCTCTGGCAAAATAACTTCGTCTCCCGGATTCAGCATCGCACGAAGAGCAAGATCAATTCCCTCACTTCCACCAACAGTCACAACGATTTCGTGGGCAGGATTGTAAGTAAGTTCATATTTACGATACATGTAGTGTGCGATTGCTTTTCGAAGTTCTAACAATCCGGCATTGGATGTATAGAAAGTACGTCCTTTTTCTAAGGAATAGATACCTTCCTCACGGATATGCCACGGAGTATCAAAGTCCGGCTCACCTACACCAAGGGAAATAGCATCTGGCATTTCCTGTACTAAATCAAAAAATTTACGAATTCCTGAAGGTTTCATCTGTACTACTTTATCGGATAAAGGGTTTCTCATGGTGTCACCTTCATTCTGTTTGCCGGCTCTTTATCTATAAGAATCATACCGTGATCTTTATATTTTTTCAGGACGAAATGTGTTGCTGTACCGGCAACTGCTTCTAATGTAGAAAGCTTTGTGGACACAAACATGGAGACTTCTTTTAAAGTTTTACCCTCTAAAAAGATAGCAAAATCAAAAGCTCCAGACATCAGATAAATGGACTTTACTTCCGGGTAGTTTGTGATTCTCTCTGCCAGCTTTTCAAATCCCTGTCCTCTCTGTGGGGTAACACGCACTTCGATAAATGCTGTTACTTTCTCTGTGTCTGTTTTATCCCAGTTAATAAGGGTAGGATATCCGCAGATGATTCCCTCATTCTCCATTTTTTCGATTTCTTCTAATACAACACTCTCATCGGTTCCAAGCATAATTGCCAGGTCGTGTAAATCTATTCTGCTGTTATTTTCCAGCATTCGTAAAATTTCATGACGCATAATTTTTCTCCTTTATCTAACTTACTTTATAATACTCATCCATCTTCGGCGGCTCTAAGAAACGAGCCTCATCATCATAGCGAATCAGTCTGTCATTTCCTGCAGTCGTCTGTCCGATCACTGCCGCCTGCACTCCGGCATTTTTCAACTGCTCGACAATTCTGGCTCCATTTGCACAGGCAAGAAGCAATGTTCCGCCGGACCGGAGCATATATGGATTTAAATTAAAATATTCGCATACTTCTATCGTATGCTGCTTGATTGGTATATTTTTAAGATCAATAGACAGTCCGACATTGGCTGTCGCTGCCATTTCCCAGAGTGCGGCAAAAATACCGCCTTCCCGCACATCATGTACAGAAACAACTTCTTTTTCCTGTAAAATGTCCGCTACTGCCGTCATAGAGCCATCATCAAATAAATGCTTTGCCGCCTCAACATAGGATGGTGCGTATCTTTCTTCTAATCGTTTCGCATACTCGGCCGCAAGCATAGCCGCACCTTCTCTACCGACCGTTCCTGCAACAACTAAATCTAAATCCGCATTCACTACAGCTACCTGCTTTGTGTTTCCCTTACTATCTGCTATGCTCTCCTTGCTTACTACAATGTTTTCCTTATTTCTCGTAATACTTCCCATTGCAGTAACCGATAAAATAAGTGTGCTGACATACGGTGACACCGCTGTATGCCCGGAAAGCACTAAAATATTTTCCTGCATACAAAGGCTGTCGATTTCTTTTATCAATGCCTTTAACTGTTTTTCCTCTGCTTCTTCCGGCATAAGAATACTGAGCGAAATCGCTTTTGGAGCTGCCCCCGCTGCCAGCATACTATTTACTGCACCGTAGACTGCTCTTTTTGCTGCAAATGTCCAGCCTTCCACCGGATTTACTGCCATTGCCACACCGTTTTTTCCCGAAAATCCCTGTGTAAACTCTGGCATAAATTCCGGCATAAAAAGAACTCCGGCATCCTCACCGGGTGCCGGAGAGCCTTTTTCACTGTGGTTATGCAACTGTCTTAGTACCGAGCGTTTTAAAATACTCTCTTTTACCTTTCCTATCCGCATAATATACACTCCCACAGCGGAAGCAGGCTCACCGCCTACTCCGCCTTATTTGCTCCCTGATTATTATTTCCTGTCATACCTTTGCTGCCTTCTGCCTTCTCACCAGCTTTTGCTGTCTCATCTTTCTTCTGCGTCGTTGGCTTTGGCACTTCCTTTTTCTTTGTTCCGACACGGACAACGGATGGAGTGGACATATAAGAACTGGAATTCACCTGCGTTCTCTTCGTCTCTTTTCCATCTATGTATACAACCTTCCACAGTCTTGCTGTGTAACCAGTACGCCCATTGGATTCTACAACTCGCTTGCCCTCTTCCATCGTGTTATCCTTGATTACTTTTTCGGAAGGACCTCTTGTAGAAACAGTCTCGGATACATACTCTACCTTTCGGTTTGAAGCACGATATTCCTTACCGTAAATAGTAAATGTAATACTGCTTCCTCCAGCTACTCCCTGAATATATACTGGATGATCAAGATTATTGGTAAACTTCAGATCTTTATCTGTTCCGGAAATCGCCGCATCCGCAGATAATGGAACATAATGTACCGTCATTGAATGATTCGATCGCTCTGTTACATTTAATTCTGCTCTTAAAACCGCATTGTAAAGTGTTGTAGATACCTGGCAGATTCCTCCACCATAAGTCTGCACTGTCTGTCCATTCGAATAAGAACCTGCAAGATGGTATCCATTATCCGCTGTAAATGGTGCTACTTTTGAATAAACAGAGAAAGAATCTCCCGGATACAGTAAAGTTCCGTTAATCAGGCTTGCTCCATTCTCTACATTAGCGCATCTTCCAGAAGCAGAGCCTGCATAAGATGTTGTAAATGTTCCAAGCACATCTTTAATTGCTGAAAGCTCCTTCTTCGTATGCTTTGCTTTATCTAACGTATAATCCATCGGAAATACAACAGACTTGTGATTCCAGTCTTTTTTGCTAAAGACTTCTGCAAGCTTGTCTGCATTTGCCTCAAAGTCGATATCTACACCATCTACCTGCTTTGTGATAACAAACTTTCCGTCTTTTCTTGTAATAGTGGCATCCTTTTTCTTTGCAAGGAACTTCTTCGCCTTCTTCTTAACAACCTTCCTCGTCTCTGCCTTATCTACAGAAAAAGTAAGTGGAAAATCCATCCCTTCCTTTTCAAGCTTTCTTACTTCAATGACACGCTTAAAGACATTCCCTGTCTTTCCAAAATCATATGCTTTCTCTACCACACCCATATTTGTACATTTCAGGCCAATATCGGAAAGAGCAAATGTACTCTCTTTCTTTTTCACCTGCAATGTAACCGTTTCCTGCGATACCTTATCTATATATTCCTGTACTTTTGCCTTTGCCTCTTCCTGTGTCATTCCGCCGACAGACATCCCCTGAATTGTCATTCCCGGATAGATTGCGTCAATATTAATATACTTGGAATAATAATAATAAAACGCCGCCCCGCCGCCTGCTAAAATAAGAAGAAGCAATATAAGTATGATAATCCCTACTCTTTTTTTCATATTGCACCCTTTTACTTTCTTAAAATTCTATTAAATAAAACATCATTCTACCCTATAGATCATGATTTATTTAATTCATTTCTCTCATTCATATTCAAAAACTCTGATGTGTTTTTGAATCCTACATCATCATTGCTGGAACGACTGTTGTGATAACCATCGCGATAACTACTAATACAACTACAACTGTAGCAATTCTCTGTCTTTTCTTTGTGCCATCTGACTTCATACTAAAACTTCCTTTCTAAAATAAACTATATAAAATGCGTCCGTCTTCATTTTCTAACTTCATATAGTGATTTCGCATTTTTCAAAGATACAGCACTTCAGAACAGAAATCACTATATCTCTCACTCTGACCTTGCTATGGCGCTTGCTTGAAAAATACTTTTATTGTTATAAACATACAGACTTTTTTTGTTCTCCTGAACATTCTTTTTTATTTTAAGTCATTTCTGTCGTACATTCAAGTCTCTATTTTATCAGGATTTACTATCCTATATCATTATCAACAACATCGTAACCTGCTGTTCACTTATTATAATATTTCCCACTCTACAGTTCTAGCCGCCCGATTTAGCGGATTCCTTCTGCTATAATCAAATAAGCAAAACACCTGTTTTTTCTCCACCTGCCCACTCTGCTCAAACTTCTTTATATTAATTTCAAATACTTCGATATGACTTTGGTTGGCTGCCCTCTTTGAATCATAAATTCCTGCCTGCACATCTTCTGGAAAAAGTTTTTCTCCCTGTTCTCTGTATAATGCTTTCCACTCTTTCTTGTATTGTGCGGTATCTTTTGCCCATGCAGGTCTTCCTTTTACATTTTCTCGAAGATACATATCATATAGCATAATCTCATCTAAAGTATCCCATTCATTTTCATCTATATGTTCTCTTAAAAACTCCCGAAGAATATTATACTTTTCGAGTCGGTTGTGATTCAGCTTATGATAGCCTTTTCCCCGATACCATGCTGAAAACATTTCATAGAAGCGGAATGGACTCTCAAAAAATGGAACAGCATATTTTAAAGTTAATGTATACTGACCACTGTTGTAATAGAGTTCTACAAGCTCCTCCACACCTTTTAATAAAATAATCTCGTCATAAGAGAGCCATTTTGTTCCAAGTACTTCGTATGGCGGCTGATTACGATATAGAATGCTGTACTTTTTGACTTCTTCCTCCATCATCGTTCCCTTTAACACTTTAAGGAATCCAAGCTGAAGCTGGTCTGGCTCATGTGCATATAAATCATCAAATGAGCATCCAAATCTCTCATAATTCTCATATGGCAGCCCGGCAATTAAATCCAAATGCTGATGAATATTTCCCAGTTCATGTACTCTGTCCACATAATGAAAAAGCTTATCTAAATCCATATGCCGATGAATCGCATCAACCGTCTCCCCATTTGTGGACTGCACTCCAATTTCAAGCTGAATCAGACCCGGACGCATCTTTGCAAAAAGCTCTAACTCCTCCTCACCAAGCAAATCCGATGAAATCTCAAAATGAAAATTCGTAATTCCGTTATCATGTTCCACCAGATAACTCCAGATATCAATCGCCCTCTGCCTGTTGCAGTTAAATGTCCTGTCAACAAACTTAACCTGTGGAACTTTTGCTTCAAGAAAAGCATCCAGCTCTTTTTTCACAATCGGCAAAGAACGAAATCTTACCGTCTTATCCACAGAAGAAAGGCAGTAACTACAACAGAACGGACATCCTCTGCTCGTCTCATAATATAAAATCTTATGTTCAAAAAGATGAAAATCTTCGTACACAAATGGAATCGTATCCATATCCATCAATGTGGCAAAACCTGTATTGATGATTTTCGTTTTATTTCCTATATTGCTCTCAGCATTTCCTAAAGCTGCTTCTCCTGAAAAATCCCGGACTGCAATTCCCTGTAACTTTTGGAGCTTTGACATATCTATATAATTCGTTGGATAGACATTATCTTCTCCTGCGAAATGTTTATCTTCTATATCTTTTTCCTCTTTTACAGCTTGTTTCCTTTCTATGGAATATCTCTTTTCCACAATTTCTGATAAGACTTTTTTACTTTCTGATTGTTTGTATACATCTTTAATCCGACATTTTTCCTCCACTGTTAAGCGAATCAGTTCAGAGAAAACTTCCTCTCCCTCTCCCTGCATAATCAGGTCAAATGCTGGATTCTCCATCAAAAATTTATTCGCTGCATAAGAAACTTCCGGACCACCAGCCCAGATTTTCACATCAGGACTCACTTTTTTAAGCTCCGCCGCCAGTTCTCGCACAAAAGAAATATTCCATATATAGCAGGAAAAAATAACAACATCAGCCTTTTCCTCATATAAATCCTGTAAAATATCCTCTACATAATTATTAATTGTATATTCTTTTGAAATAATCTCCGCTCCTGGGATCTTCTTCCTGTCTGCATATGCCTTCAGGCTGAAGATTGCCAGATTTGAGTGGATATATTTCGCATTAATTCCGCATAATAAAAAGCGCATTGCATACTCCTTCCAACAAAAACAAATCCTGCCAGGCAGGTTCTTTTATTCAATACGGGATTCAAACAGAACTTCCCGGCTCTGTCTGAATAAAAAACCTACGGAAATGTACTCCGCAGGCTGCTTTTAATTCGAACCTTTTCAGTATAACATGAGATGAGCATTTTTAATAGGAGAATGTTGTTTAAATGGCTAAACTGACGCCCCTTATCCTTTGTAATATACAAAAATTCTTTCTGCAGGCATCTGTCTTGCTTGATAAATCAAATTTTTTTCAAAAAACCCTTGCATTTTCAAAACTCCTGTGTTAAAATAAATTTCGTTGTGAGACAGTACATCACATGCGGGTGTAGTTCAATGGTAGAACACTAGCCTTCCAAGCTAGATACGTGGGTTCGATTCCCATCACCCGCTTTTATATTTTCAAAGTTGTTAAAACATTTCAAAAAGTTCTTGACAATTAGAAAATATATGATATAATAAATATAGTTGAATAATTCATTTAAGTTTTATGCACGAGTGGCTCAGTGGTGGAGTATCGCCTTGCCAAGGCGAGGGTCGCGGGTTCGAATCCCGTCTCGTGCTTTTTTGTTGTCTTTTTACACATCTAACTTATATCCAAATTAAAATATTAAAAACGGAGATGTTACATTACTATTCCACTGCAACATCTCCGTTTTTTTCACTTACCGATAATTAGCTATCTTGTAAACGAAATGATAAATTTTTAATCCATATAAAATAAAAACTTGCCAACAGGATACTTGATAAGAACCACGTTATGCCCAGGAAACTATATTTAACATTTGACCATAGAATATACGCAGCAAACAATACTATCGCAATATAAAACAAAATACTTACAATCTTCCATATCAGCAAATCATCGGACAAATAACAAATTTTTCTTATATCAACATATTCATTAGTTTGATATATCAAGGTGATGATGAGCAATACAATGGAACTAATAATTTTTATAATAGCTGCTCCATAATTCCACATTATAGGAAAGACTAACAACACTATTGTATTACTAACTTTAGAAGCATCTGCCGTATCCATCATAGTTTTTACATATTCATAAGATAGTAAGTAATTAAGCCATGTTAAAAATAAAATAAATACTAAAAATGTCTTCTTTTTCATTGCCTCGCTCCTTTAATTCAGGCATATTATTTAGCATCTTCTATTGATTGCGTTGAAGCTTCTTCGGCAGCTTCCTGTTGATCTTCTTCACCTGCTTTATCATACCATTTTTGTGCTTCTTCTCCTTCTAATATAGTAAATGTACCGTCTCCATTAGGAATATCAACTCTTGTGACCTTTCCTTCCTGGTCAACAGAAACAGACTCATCAACCATATTACTTGTTTCTGACTGGTCTGTAAAAGTACAAGCATTTAATGACAAAGCTACTGTCACTGCCATAACCAGTAATATTTTTTTCATGATAGACCTCTTTTCGTTTTACTTTTTTGCTTTCTTTAATGTAGTATTACTTTTTATAATACATATCTTCTTCCACGTTTTCAAGATAAATCACTTCAGGTTAATGATTATTTTTTCCAATAAAAAAAGAAGCCAGCTATATAACCGACTTCTTCTAGAGCGTATTTGAAAAATGCTTTCTGCAAGATGTGCGTCGCAATTTGCGGGAGATTTCGCCTGAATGAAGGCGGCGTAGCGGGCTACGGCAACTGAATGAAAGCAAAATATACCGTAAATTAAGGCGTGCAGGTTGTAGGAATGATTTTTCAAACACGCTCTAAACTGTGTAAAAAATTCTCTGTTCAAAATTGATTCAATCTATCTCTTACAATGACTTTCTAAACTCTTCTTCAATTCCTATAATTGTCTCGATTAAATCATCTGCACTTTGATACTTATATCTTCCAAACATAATTCCCCAGTCTATCATGAGTGACAGTACAGTTGCATTACGTTTGGCATCTTTATCTTCGATTATATCAAAGTCTGGATATGGTATCTCACTTACGGAGCGGAACCAGTTTACCATGCTGGCGTATCCTGGTACATCTTCCATGACTTCCTGCAAGATGCTCTGTAAAAGTCCCTGCTGTCCACGGTACCTTTCTTTTACACTCTTTTCCCAACATAAGGTAAATGTCTTCATATATGTTTCGATTAATGACTTAATCGTTGCTAACAGATATGCTTTAAATTGCTTTCTACTCTGCTCGGACGGGAAGCGTTTAAAACAGGCTGCACAGTACTGGGAAATGAGGTTGCCAACCAGATAACCGAGATCGTAACCAAATGGTCCCATGAAAGCAAATTCCATATCAATCACTTTCATCTTGTCTCTTGATGCCATAATATTTGATGTGTGCAAATCGGCATGAATCAATCCATCTGCATGGCTCATAAACTTACGACGGAGCTTATAAAGCTCTGTGCGGTATCTGGAATCTTTACTGAACTGATCTGCAAAATCTGCAAAGTTCTTCCCTAAAGAGTAATCAATGTCACAACCAAAACAATCTAAAAACATCTGATCTTCCATAATCTTTCGAAGCTCAGTATTTTCAAAATGCTTTTGCAATCCACGATACTGTTCACGGGACAGATAATATTCTGATGTGCAAAATTCTGTCTTTGCCATAAATTCGCCACACTGACGGCCAAGTTCCGGGAACATCTTATTCTTATTTAACTGAAAACGCACTACCTTTAAATCAGATACATCTTCCATCACAAAGATATTATTTTCCCTGTCCTGAAACTTAAGATATGGCACATATTCCGGTGTAATCGCATAGAAAATACGCATACTATTGTATTCAAGACGATTGCGGTATGTTGCGATTTCCTGCTGGCTTACCCTGCTGATTTCTGTTCCCTGCTTCAGCACCAGAGATTCCTTCGGTGTCTGCACCCTGTAAATGTAATTCACATAGCCGTCTCCGTCCTCTTCCTCTGTTCCCTCTCCAACCATACTGATCTGCACAGGAAGAGAATCATCAAAATCTGGCATATGCGCTTTTAAATACGGAATAATATTTTCCTTCGTAATCTTAATCATATAATTCCCCCAATAATCTTCTATCCAGCTCTATATTTATCTGCAACTATCTGCGATTATCATTTAATTACATAGACAAACTTTCTCATAATCATTATAGCCTAATATCAACAAATTAAAAAGCAAAATGTTTGTCTGTGAGGTGGGAAAAAATGTGGCATCGGGGACAGACGAAAACCCGAAAATCCTCATATATCACAAATGCTTCGTATCACTGCGTCCAAACTGCTCAACCGCAATTTGAACTTGCTCTAAGGCGCATTTGTGATATATGAGGATTTTCAGGTTTTCTGTGTATTGAACATTCCATGTTTGCCACTTCACAAGCTAGATGCTGTGAATATTAACCTCAATTGCTGTGACTCATATTATTAAATTTGATTCCTTCTGGCATTCTTTATTGCCTTTTTTGAGAAAACAGAAGCTCGATAATAGATAATATATATAAGAACTGTGACTTTAGAGCAAGCTCTTAATGCGGCTGAGCATTAAGAGTGCAGTGATACGAAACCGTTCTTATATATTATCCATTATCGAGCTTCGTCTACTTTCTCAAAAAAGGCAATAAAAAAATGCCCAGAACCGGAATCGAACCAGTGACACGAGGATTTTCAGTCCTCTGCTCTACCAACTGAGCTATCTGGGCATTCGTTGTATTGCTACAACGTCTAATATTTTACTTTATAAAGTAAATTTTGTCAATACAAAATGCATTAAAAAGTCTAAAAAAATTCAAAATTCTTATTCTCCGTACTCCGCGATCCACTCCGCAACCGTAGAGAATATTTCTTTATTCAGGCTGTAATATGTCCATTTTCCATTCTTTCGTGCCTTTACTGCTCCTGCCTGCAGTAAAATTCTCATGTGGTGTGACAGTGTGGACTGTCCAAAGTCCATTTCGTCTAAAAGTTCGCTGGCATTATATTCCCTTTCACGAAGTAAATCAAGAATACGAAGTCTGTTCTCATCAGACATTGCTTTTAATACTCTTGCGTGAACGACAAACTTTTTATTCATATTATGATGATGCTCCTTTCATCTATCAAGTTAAAATCTGAACATTAATAATAATGCTCTACTTTAGAGCGTGTTTGAAAAATGCTCTAGCAATGCAATCTGCGGCATATTGCAACGCCGCAGATAAAATATCTGATTATACTATGCTAATGAAACAAAACTCTCGTTAAGAAATCCCTTTCGTTAAATCTCCCAGATTCCTTCCTTGTTCTCCGTTGTCTGAAGTTCAATCTTCTCATCAGAATCTTTGATTTTGATTTCAGGGTTCTTTACGATTACCTTTGTATGTGCTGGAACAGACTTGGTTACGAATGCTCCACCGGCTACGATAACACCCTCGCCGATTTCTGTCTCGCCGCCAAGAATACTTGCTCCAGAATATACAGTAACGTTGTCTTTAATGGTTGGATGTCTCTTCTTGCCTTTTAATTTCTGTCCGCTTCTTGTTGAGAGCGCTCCTAATGTTACTCCCTGATATAGCTTCACGTTATTACCGATTTCTGTTGTCTCACCGATTACAACGCCGGTTCCGTGGTCAATGAAGAAGTACTCTCCAATCTGTGCGCCGGAGTTAATATCGATTCCTGTACGGCTGTGGGCGTACTCTGTCATAATTCGAGGCAGGAATGGCACATCCTGTACGTAGAGTTCATGTGCGATTCTGTATACAAAAATAGCAAATAATCCTGGATAAGAAATAACTACATCTTCTCTGCTCTTTGCAGCAGGGTCACCGTCAAATCCAGCTTGCACATCTTTCAGAAGCATCTGCTGTACATATGGAAGTTTTTTAAAGAATGTCTCACAGACTTCTTCTGCACGTTCACTGATTTCTTCCTGTGTATATTTTTCAAAATCTCTGTAATATAGAGAAATTTCAACCTGTGGTTTTAACTTGCCATAAATATCTATCAGGCGGTCACCAATAAAATATTGTGGTGAAATGAGTGCAATATTCTCCTCACCAAAATATCCCGGAAACATTACTCTCTTTAAATCCTTTAAAATACGAATAATACAGGAACGGTCAGGAAGGCATCTCTCCCCTCTTGATACGATAAAATCAGTTTTATGGCAGCTTTCCGTCATATCGGCGGAAGCGTTTAAAATAATGTCTTTCATTGTCTCTTTCATAACTTAAGTCTCCCAATTTTTTCAGAAAAAGATTTAATCTCTTTCTAAAATATGTATTACTACACTTATTTTATTTATGCTAAATTATACCAAACAACTCCTAGAAATACAATTCTAACATAAAAATTTCACATTTGCCATTTCTATAACGATTTTTCTTTCCATTTTCCACATCGATAATGAATCACATAGAATATCGCTCTGACCACCCAGTCAAGTACCATCGCAATCCATGCGCCAAATACGCCAAATCCCATATATTTTCCAAAAATAAAGGCACAGGCAATACGGAACAGCCACATAGAAGTTACGCCGACAACCATCGTAAAACGGACATCATTTGCGGCACGAAATACATTTGGCAGGGCAAATGCAGCCGGCCAGAATATCATTGCCATGATACTGTGGAGTATCATAATCTGCGTTGCATAACCGCTTGTTTCGGGCGATAAATTATAGATTTTCAACATAAATGGTAACAAGAGCATCATAATGATGCAGGTAATCCACATACAGGTGTAGGTGAATTTTAACAGACGTTTCGCAAAGTATTCTGCCTGTGGATAATCTCCCGCACCGACACATCGGCTGATTACTGTCACAGTTGCAAGCCCCAATGCCATTCCTGGCAGGATTTCAAAATATGCCAGCGAATTACTTACGGCATTCGCTGCGATAGATGCCGTTCCAAACGTGGAGATCAAGCTTAAAAGAAGGATTTTTCCAAGCTGAAACATACTATTTTCTATGCCATTTGGCACGCCAATGTGAAGGATTTTTCGAATCATTTTCCCGTCAAATTTAAACAGATTCATTCCCTTCAATGTAAGTATATGCTTCTCATCATGTAAAAGCCATACCATCAAAAATGCAGCTACCACACGGGATAATAATGTTGGTATCGCAACACCTTCTACTCCTCTATGGAAGCCAAATACGAGGATAGCATTTCCACTTACGTTAATCACATTCATAATACAGGAAACATACATCGAAGTTTTTGAATTTCCCATTGCACGAAACAGAGCCGCTCCACCGCAATACACTCCAAGAAAAGGAATCGAAGCTGCAGATATCAGCAAATATGTATTACAATTCGCCATAACATCTGCCTCGATCGAGCCAAAAACTGTATGTAAAATAAAATATTTACCAAGATAGATAAGTAACATAATGGCTATAGACATCCACACCATAAACTGCATCATCTGTCTTCCGGCATAGGCAGCCTTTTTCTTATCTTTGGCACCAAGATATTGTCCTGAAACAACAGCTCCTCCTGTTGCCAGTGCATTAAAAATATTGATAAGCAGGATGGCAATTGAATCAACCAGTGAAACTGCGGACACCGCCGCTTCACCAACCTGCGCTACCATAATTGAATCGGAAAGGCCGACAAGGACACTTAGGAGCTGCTCCAGAAACAAAGGCAGAATCAACGCTGTCAATGCTTTATCGGAAAAGAGAAGCTCGGTCTTTCCAGTCCAGGGTTTTCTTTTGAATAATGACATTTGTATCTCCTTTCTTTCTAATTGGCAAAACAGACGGAAACTAAGGAATATGCTATGCCAATCTGTGACTTTCGTCGCGGCATGTTGAATGCTCGCTTACGCGCTCGTATCCAACACTTGCTCCCAGGCCACAGATTGGCATAGCATATTCCTTAGTTTCCTGTCTTTGACAGTTCAGAAGGACAAAGGGCATTCAAACTGTCGTATTCTGCTTACTCAAAAGTTGTATTTGGCAAATGGTAGTTCTCTGGTCTGATAAAGACAAGCTTTAAAAAGAAGAATTAGAGAACAAATACTATTTTTTCAGAGCGAGGATTGAATGCGAGCCCTTAGGCGAATATTCAACCCGCAGTGATAGAGTCACAAATATAGGATATCTTCTCACTTTGAGAGCGTCTGTTTTGCTTTTGCCTGCGGCAAATTCCTATTTTAGAAGCCGCCTCCAGAAACATCGAGTTTGCCATCGTCATCTGCCGCAGTTCCATTTGAACCGCACCAGTTACAAACTACCTTATCCGAGCCGTCATAACAGCTTACCTTACCGCAGTTTCCGCAGACAAAACATTTCTTTGCGCCGCAGTAAGGGCAGCCTGGATATTCTTCGTCAGTGTAGAAACTTCCGGTAAAGTTGATTTTATCGAAGCCTTCTTTTTCTGCTGTTTCTTCTTTTAATTTAAATGCCCAGGTACGAACCCAGTCATTATCTCTTTTTTCAATTCGGATTCCGTAAAGCTTATCCTGAGCACATTTTGCCAGAATTACGCTTGCTTCTTTTTTCATTCTGCTTCCTCTCCTTCCTGATAAACGAAAGCAATGGATATATCGTCACCGCTGCCTTCTCTTGTCCTTTTTTCAAAATTCCGCTTTAAACTTTTTTGCATTTTTTCCGTATCATGAAACATGTGAGAAAGCAATCCATGATATTTCAAAAAGTCTTCTTCGCTTGCAAATGATTTGAATAACCCGTCTGTGGATACGAATAATGCTTTTACTGTTTCTGTGGTATACCAGTGTTCAAAGAAATGAATCGCATCGGTATTGCAGAGAGAAGAGGTGTAGTTTGCATGGGAATTTTTGTCCTCGAGCGGAATATACAGTTCTTTATCTCCTCCGAGTACAACAAATCCACCATCGCCAAGAATCATTCCATAGGAAAAATCTTTTGTCAAAACGGCTGCCAGTACGGTACTTCCGTAAATGACTGCAGTTCTAAGTTTTCCTTTTGCCTTTTCCGGAATCTTATTCTCTTCTTCCTCGGTCAATGGATTTTCTAAATGATATTCCTCTACGGCCTCTCTCCATTTCATAAGAATCTGCTTTTCCATCTGTGCCAGAATAAATTCGGGATGTTTAAAAAACTGCTCCTTAAAGTCTGGACGGTTCATATAATTTTTCAATAACTTTGTCGTAATCTTTACAGCAATTCTTGAACCTACATCGCTGCGGAAATGCTTGGCGCTGCCATGTCCATCTGCCACAACAGCAATCGCAAACTTGTCAGTGATTACCGTTCCTGAACTGTCCTGACAGACAATACCCTTTCTAATATGGCTGTCTCCGATTACTGTAGAATGTACTCCCTGAAACATTCTACCATCCCTCATCAAATTCAATATCCATATCGTCAAGGTCAGTGAGATCATCCAGTCCTAAAATGTCCTGTTTCATTTCCTGAACTGCCTCTACCATCTGCTCTTTCTTAGCGCCTGCTACTTCTGCAAGGGAACGTTCTCCAGTTGCATCGGTAAGTGTCATGCTCGTGCTTCCGATTTTTGAAGAAGTAACCGCAATTTCACGAACAAGCTTTTTCAGCATTTCTGCACCGCATGCCTGAAGTACCAGTTCCTCATCATCGGTAAATTCGCGAAGCACATCTAAATCTACGTTAGAACCGATTGCCAGTGCGATTTTTAGGCCATACTGGAACCAGCGGTTCTTCTTCAGCATCTCGAAACCTTTTTTATAGTTATCAGTTGGATAACCGTCTGTCATAAGGAAAATGACTGGCGCATAAGAGAGGGATGGCGCTCTTAAAAAGCTGTTTCTTGAAAGTTTCTGGCAAAGTTCCTCACAGGCATCTCCCAAATCTGTTACGCCATCTGCTCTTAAGTTCTCCCATCTCTGATATTCTTCGATCAATACTGGTTCTGGTGTAATCCACTCACATCCAGAAGAAAATGACATTACGGCAACTTTTACATCGGTTCCTGCCTCGCCAACACCGATTAATTCCGGTAAAATGTCTCCCATAACACGATTTAATGATTCAAGCTTTGAACCTTCCATACTTTTTGAAGTATCTACCAGAAAAAAAATGACCATACTTTTCTTGGCAGGTGGCATTGTCTCTAACGGGTCAATTGCCTCTATATTTTCATCAAACTGTCTGCTCATCCTCATCTTCCTTTCTCTCCTCCACCTGCTGCATCAGACGGAGATTCCATTCTTCACCCAATTCAAATCGGACAGACATTCCATTCCAGATAGGAATTCCCTGTCCATTCGGAATATCCTTTATTTTTCCGTCAGGATAAAATCCTCTCCACACACCCTGACTTACATTTTTAATACCATACAAGCCCTTTTTCTGACGATTCTCCACGATCAGACCTGTAACCGTATCTTTATCCATCGGATTTCTTCCTGTCTGGCATTCGTAAAGTTTTTCTCCTTCTGCAAGAAGAATCCTGTCCATTCCATTGGTCAGTGGGTAGTAAATCTTTCCACACTTTGGACAGGCAAATGTTCCATTTTCCTTCGGAAGCAATCGATAAGAAAATCCGTGAAAACCACAGTAACAGGACTTGTAGTCCATTGCCATACGAACAAGGAGCTGCTTCCAGTCCACCTCTGTCGGACGAAGTTCTCTAAGCCTTCCCCCATCAAGAAATGCCTTCTGGAACATTTTCTGCAAAATCTCCGGATACTCGTTCCAGTACTGAATCAGCTTGTCCTGAATGCCTTTTACTGGAATATTTTCTTCCTCGCCCGGCTCCATGCAGAAGCGTCCTTCTCTCGCCCGGAAAAGTTCTTTTTCCTCCGGGGAAAGAAAACAGCGGTTCACCATCTTTTTCCCTTCAAATGGAGAACCTGTGTGAAAGAAATATTCAAATAAATATACTGCCATAAAATAGCGGTCTGTCTCTAAAGAATAGCATTCTTTAAAAGTTTCGAGTGTTTCCTGTTCTTCTGTTTCAGATAATAATTTTTCCTGCTCTTCTGCTAATGCCTCTGCCAATTCTGGGGCAAGAAATTCTGTAAATTCTATTTCAGCGGCATCTGGTTCCTGCACATATGCCTCTCCAAGAAATTCTTCCCCCTCAAAATGAAACGCTCCATTTTTCAGGTTAAAATAAAATACATCTGGAGAAATGCTACAATACACCTTCCCTTTTTGATGAATCTCCTCAAAAAACCTCGCAAACTGAAATGCACCTTCTATCATGGCATTCATCGAAGAAAAATATGCTGGCCTTAAAACCTTTTTCCCGGTTTCCGCATCAATCACAAGCTGCCTTTCTTCACAGATCTGCGCGAGGGAAACCCAGCCATTTTTATTAAAATTACTCATTCTATCCTCCTACCTACAGGAGAATCTTTGCAATCAGATTATCTCCAAAGTCAATCTCTAATCCTTTCCAGATTGGAACACCTTTTCCCGGTCCAACTTCTCTGACAGAGTTATCCGGGAACTTCGCTTTCCAGACATCACCAGACATATTTTTAATGCCAAATAAGCCTTTCTTTAAACGGTTTTCAATGACCATTCCCGTAACAGATTCAAAATCATCACTATTTTTCTTTGTCAGGCATTTGTATAACTTTGCGCCAAGATTCAGTGGAAGTTCATAGTCTTTCACACCCATTGTGTAAATGGTACTTCCACAATTACGGCAACGTAATGTATGTTCTCCTGTCTTTTCAAATGCAGAAGAAAATGCGGTCTTTCCACAGCTACAGTGAATAATATCCAGCTTTAGCTGAATGAGCATCTGAATCCAGCTCTTTTCGATAATCCGGGCATTTGGCTCCTGAATTCCATAAGTAAAGGAAAGGGTAAATGCCTCTCTGATAAAGTCCGGGTAAATCTTCCACAGCTTGATAACATTATCGTGTACCCCATTAACCGGACGGTTTGATGCATTATTCGGATCATAAATAAATACCGGATCTTTTCCATAATGAATCAGGTCATTTTCCTCAGTCATAACAACACACTGAAGTACCTTACTTCCTTCTAACGGATCCCCACGGAAGAACAGCTTAAATAAAACAACTGCCAATGAATATCTGTCTGTCAGCACATCCGGCTTTGCGATACCTCGAACAACTTCCGGCGCCATAAAACCTGGCATACCGCCGATTCCGAAGTTATCACCATCCGCTGCCACATTATCACAGTCACAAACTAACACATCGCCGCTTCTCGTATCAATAAAGAAACCGCCATCATTTAAATCCTGATAACTTTTTCCTGATAAATGCAGGGCACGAAAGGCCTTAACAATATTAATGGCCGCTGTGAGCATCACATCAAGAGAAGCAAACTTCACCTTAATCTTTCTCGCCGGCTGCCCCTTCACTCTCGGTTTCTCCCAGCGGTATCCATTATAAATATCAGTAAATGATTCATATCCTGACGGAGCAAGCCGCATCAGATAACCAAATGCACCATTTTTCTTTGTCTCTGTTAAAAATAACGGCCAGATAAACTGCTTGCCACCCTCCGGCGCACCATCCTCAATATTCTTTCGAAGATTATTGCGAAATGCCTCCGGATTTTTAATACGGCTGATAAAATACCATTTAAGCGCATACTCCCTGCCATTATAACGGACAAGATAAACAATACCCTGCCCACCTCGTCCAAGCTCTCTGGAGACAACAGCCTCGCCGCCTGCCTCTATTGGAATCCTCTCTCCAATCTTTAACTCTCTCATCTATGTTCTACCATCCTTTATATTCTACCATCCCTCATCGTAATTCACAGCACCAAGGTCAACTGCTTCACCAAGAATATCCTTCGCTCCTGTGCGAATCTCCTCCACAAGTACCTGCTGCTTTGCCTGTGCCACAGTCTCGGCCGCTGGCTGTCTGCCATTTGAATCTACGAGTGCAAGACTACGGCTTCCAATCTGGGAAGAAGTCACTGCAAGAAGCTTAATCAGTTCTCTAAGCTGATCTGCATTCTTTGCCTGAACTGCAAGTTCATCATTCCCGGTAAATGCACGAAGCACATCCATATTTACCTTAGAACCGATACCAAGCGCAATCTTTAACCCATGCTGGAACCATTTATTCTGCTTTAATGTATCCAGGCCCTTCTTCCAGTCATCATTCGGAGAACCATCTGATAACAGGAAAATAACCGGCGCAAAAGAAAGCGATGGTGAACTTAAAAATGTGCTACGGGAAAGCTTCTTAGAAAGCTCCATAAACGCATCCCCCATAAAGGTAAGGCCATCTGCCTCCAAACGATTCCAGTACTGATACTCCTCAATCTTTACCGGTTCCGGGGTCACCCACTCTACATCCGTAGAAAACTTCATAATCGCAATTTTCACATCCGTAGAAGCTTCTCCAACACCAATCAGTGATGGCAGTAATTCTTCCATCGTACTATTTAACGAACCGATTTTCGTTCCTTTCATACTGCCTGATACATCAATCATAAAAAATATTGTCATACTCTTCTTCGCCGGCTCCATCGTATCAAGGAAATCTTCCTCAGCCGCATCTGCAACCTCCGGCGTATCAAGAACAAGACTTCTGCTCATCCGATTCTTCTTCAAAAGAATCTCATCATCATCAACTTCATTTAAATCAAGCCACTTTGGCATAAAAAGTTCCCCCAGTCTTCATAAATTCTCTATTTTTTCAACTTCATTTATTATATAACAATTTAGATATTTTACAAACTGCTTTATCTAGTTCTTTGAGATAAATTCTTGCACGAAAATTCTGATTTGTGAGGCTGCAAGGCAGACGAACTCCAGAAGCTAAATAAAGCATATTTGTGACTTTAGTCGCGGCGGTTTGAATACTTGCTTATACACGCTCGTATCCAAACCTTGCTCCGAGGCCACAAATATGCTTTATTTAGCTTCTGGAGTTCTGCTTGTTGGCAGCTCAGAAAATCAGTTGGAGAGATTTGGGGAAGAGGACAGGCGATGTAGAACTTCTTCTATAGGATTGACACTTGAATCAATGCCATAATCGTATAAAAATCACAACCTGTTGAAGTCTCCCTCAAATCTTTCTCAAAATAAATTCTGAGTTTGCATAGGCAGCCAAAGACAGCTCTCAGTAAATAAAATAACCTATATTTGTGGCCTCGGAGTAAGGGTTGGATACGAGCGTGTGTAAGCGAGTATTCAACCCGCCGCAACTAAAGTCACAAATATAGGCTATTCTCTCTTTTGGGGTGCGTCTACCTTGCCTGTGGCAAATTACAATTCACAATTATTCACTGTTCTTGGGAATGGAATCGCATCTCTGATATTAGAGATTCCTGTCAGATACATGACGCATCTCTCGAATCCAAGTCCGAATCCTGAGTGATGTGTGGAACCGTATTTACGAAGATCTAAGTAAAACTGATAGTTTTCTTCGTCCAATCCAACTTCTTCCATACGTTTTTTAAGCATTTCATAATCATCTTCTCTCTGGCTGCCGCCGATGATTTCTCCGATACCTGGCACGAGGCAGTCCATTGCTGCTACGGTCTTTCCGTCTGGGTTAAGCTTCATGTAGAAAGCCTTGATTTCCTTTGGATAATCGGTTACAAATACAGGACGTTTGAATACTTCTTCTGTGAGGTAACGTTCATGTTCTGTCTGTAAATCTGTACCCCAGGATACCTTATATTCAAATTTATCGTTATGTTTTTCAAGGATTTCTACAGCTTCTGTATAAGTTACATGACCAAATTCAGAATTCAACACATGATTCAGCCTGTCTTTTAATCCTTTATCTACAAACTGGTTTAAGAAATCCATTTCTTCAGGCGCATTCTCCATAACGTAGGAAATAACATATTTAAGCATTGCTTCTGCCACTTCCATGTCATCTTTTAAGTCTGCAAATGCCATCTCCGGCTCAATCATCCAGAATTCTGCTGCATGACGGGCAGTATTAGAATTCTCCGCGCGGAAAGTTGGTCCAAATGTGTAGGTATTGCGGAATGCCTGTGCAAATGTTTCTGCATTAAGCTGGCCACTTACTGTCAGATTCGTTGGTTTGTTAAAGAAGTCCTGTGCAAAATCAACATTTCCTTCTTTATCTTTTGGAATATTATTTAAGTCAAGAGTTGTAACCTGGAACATTTCTCCCGCTCCTTCACAGTCACTTGCTGTAATGAGCGGTGTATGAACATAAACAAATCCCCTCTCCTGAAAAAACTGGTGAATCGCATACGCTGCCATAGAACGGATACGGAACACTGCCTGGAATGTATTTGTTCTTGGACGAAGATGAGAAATTGTTCTTAAATATTCTAAGCTGTGACGTTTCTTCTGCAGTGGATAATCTGGTGCGGAAGCTCCCTCTAAAGTAACGGTAGCTGCCTGAATCTCAAATGGCTGCTTTGCCTGCGGAGTTGGAACCAGCGTTCCCTCTACGATCACCGCCGCTCCAACATTCATCTTGGAAATCTCCTGAAAATTCTCAAGTTTCTCCTCATATACAACCTGAATTGGTTTAAAAAATGTTCCATCATGAAGCACAAGAAATCCAAAATGTTTTGAACCCCGGATGCTGCGAATCCATCCGCCAAGCTTCACTTCTTTATTTAAAAATTGTTCACTGTTCTTATAAATCTCTCGAATTGTCATGATATAGCAATCCTTTCTCCTACTTATTTTTAATTATATTAAGGCACCATTTCTAATTATTTTTAATTACAAAAGCCCGTTTCTATTTTATCGCAAACTAAGGGGAATTGCTACCTTTTTTTCTGATTTGCCGGGTTTTGAAACAAACAGACGAACCCTCAGCCCCTGTTATATTATTTTTCATGAAATTTTGAATCTACATAATCAAGCAAAGACAATTCCCAAGTTAAATTTGCACAGACAGCCAAAGACAGCTCCCCCTTGCCTGGGGCAAATTCAAATCTTCCTTTTCACCCGATAGATATTACAAGACTGATTTGTGAGTGTATTGGATACATACATCATGTAAATCTGTCCGCCAGCCAGCACTTTTATTCCCTCCGGTTCGCGGAAAGATAATGTTTTTGCACCACGAACTGTTATTGTTTTTTTGCTTCTTGCCGCATAATTATAGCGGCGGATTTTTGTCGGCTGATAGCGTCTGGAACGGTCATAACCAAGGAGAAATGACTTTCTCGGACTGCCTTCGATTGTATAGATTGAAGTTCCGTACAGGTCAAATCCCTGGAAATCCCCGCTGGTAGCAGACAAGCAGATTCTTTTCACTGGATTTCTTGGATTTATAAATCGTCCATTTGCCAGATTATAAATCTGGTAATACTGCTTTCCTCCATAAGTATAGCGTACTGCCATCTGCGTACTATTTTGATTGATTGCCGGATATACATTCGTCATATACTTTTTACTTTTGGCATCTGGAATTTTGTAATGAATTGTCCCGTGTTTTCGGAGTGTTTTATTTTTTTGATAGCGGAACCCAGAAATCGCTCTTGATACATCATTCCCTTTACAATCACTGCCTGTCCAAAGCCATGTTTGTCCATTCGAAACCGAACAGTCAAGATTTGTGGCATGTCCAAAGTTTTTCAAATCCATGTGATCTTTTATGTATCGTCCCAGTCCTCTGTATTTTACTCTCGTGATACGCAGATTTCCTGTATATGGACTTGTCATCTGTATATAATAATAATATTTAGAATCCATAGTATAGGATTGAATCCAGCGGTACGCTGCTAACTTTGTTACCTTTTTTACCACTTTTAAATCACTTGATGCTGGTTCTTTTGGTGTAATATCTTTATGTATTACTCTTGTTTTTGCCTCTACGTTCAGCGGATTCTGCTGAAAACACAAACCAAAAAGCAAAGTAAAAAATAATATGCCTAATATACTCTGTTCTTTTTTCATACTGTTTTCCTTTCTTTTATAAAACTAATTCACAGGTGAAGTACCTAGCATTTACGATAAATTGTATTTATTTTTCTTTGTAGTAAAGCATACAATGACAGTATCCTTCAAAATTCTCATCCGCAATCTGTTCCCGAAATTCTTTACACATGCATTTCGTGTCCTCATTCATTTCCAAACGACATGGACAATATCCATTTTTCTTTTTTAAACCTTCTTTTACCATCTTTACTACTTTCTCATTTTCGTTTAATCGAATTTTCATGTTTTTTTCTCCTTTTATATTTTTATTTTTTATTATTCTTGGTTCTAATTTTATATCAGATGCGAGATGACGCGCATCTCGCAGCAAGAATGCCGGGACATTCTTGAATTGATGACTGAAATGATTTTTCAAACACCTTCTAGACAATTTTACATTTTTACATATGTGAATTGCTGTAATTTTCTTAAAAAATGTAGTATAGTATAATTATCACATATGTAACAAGGAGGAGGTATATTATGAAAAAATCAGATGAACAGGAACGGAATATAGCTAACCGGCTTTATAATCTGGACAAAAAAGTTTATGAGACAACAGGCAGTACTTTAGGACGTGTCTTTCCTTCCAGTCCATCATTCGCATTAGAGAAAATTATTGATGCACTCAAGATAAATCGAGAATATTTTCTTAAAAACGAGATGACACTAATCGCTAACATGATCGGAACAATCCGAGACGAGGAAAAGGCCGCCCTATTAAAACAGGAGTATGACGAACTGGAGAAAGATATCCTCGCCTACAATCCTACGATTATCTTGCCTCACAGCATTGATAATAATGATGCCGTTGCCTCCCGTCGTTTTTCTTCTGATAACCATTTAATCATATGCATCAGCAGGCAGTTTGGAACCGGTGGGCACACGATTGGTTTTGAACTGGCTCAGCGTCTTGGCATCGCCTATTATGATAAAGAAATCATTCATCTTGCCTGTGACAGAATGGGCTTAAACTCCAAAGATGTAACGGATTACGGTATTGACAGTTCCGGCAGCAGCCGTGGAATCTTAAGCAGCATCGGAAAGGCTTCCAAGAAGTTTTTCTCCACACAGTCTGATATGCTTTTCTTTACCCAGAGCAATCTAATCTGTGAAATGGCCACACAAGAAAGTTGTATCTTCATGGGGCGCTGCGCCGATGTAGTTCTTACCAATAACAACATCCCTCATCTTTCCATTTTCTTATCTGCTCCATTTAAAGAAAGAGTAAAGTATGAGATGGGGATTGCTTCCTGTAATTATAAAACTGCTTCTGCAAAAGTAAAAACAATGGATCAGGAACGTAAAAATTATTACCAGTATTATACCGGCCGTCAGTGGGGATATGCCGGCAATTACGATCTGTGCGTGAACACATTTTTCTATGGACACGATGAGACTATCCAGGTTCTCTATGATATGGCGGAAATGTCCTGTAAAAAATAGTTCATATACTGTCAATTTTATATTTTTGATTTCATAAGAAGATTTTTTGCCAGTTATACAAAAGCATATACAAACATATACCGCAAATTGGGGCGTGCAGATTGCAGGAATGATTTTTTCAAACACGCCCTGGAATATTTAAAAGGCAGGGAGATTCTATTTGTAATTTCCCTGCCTTACTTTTATTGTGCCGGTCTGGCAATCTGTGCAACTCTTCCTTTTCTTGAAGTGTAATCTCTCTTTAAAATAGATGGGTAATTTCCAGTAATAGAAGACATCGTATATCCTACTAACTGATTATTTCTCCATTCATATCCTACAAAGATTTCTACATGATATATATTTTTGTATCTTCCGTTATATCCCTTCTTGTAAAACACCAAATCACCTGGCAAAAGTTTTTTCTTGCCTATTGACACACCGCTGTTTGCTACTACTTTGCCCTTCTTAGTAGACCAGAGCGCCATGCCTGCTGCTGTATTACACCAGGAAGTACTTCCTCCCATTGTAATTCCCTGTGGGAGATAACATCTGCCACAAAATGAACTACAATCCGCAGAACGCTTACCCATTCTGTTTCCCTGACTGTAACTCATATTTCTCGCACTATGGAACTTTTTCGCTTTTTCTACTGCTTTATATGCTTTTTTACTACACACAGATACGATACATTTCAAGGTTTTCTTTCCAACCTTTGCCTGAACAATAGCGTTACCCTTTTTATGAAATGTAACCGTTCCATCCTGTGAAACTTCTGCTACAGATGACTTTGATGAAAACCAGATGATATTCTTTCCTTTCTTTACATTCTTTACCTTAAGCTTTACTGGAGCCATCCCCTTATAAGCTGTGACTGTTGTCTTATTTAATGCTACACTCTTACGCTTTGCCTGTACATTTCCCTTTCCTGCAAATAGCAAAACTGCCATAAAAAAGACAGTAAAAAAGAAAATTCTCTTTCCTGTACGTTGATATGTACTCATATTTTTCTAACACTCCCTCGAATAATTACATATTATTTATCTTTTTTCTAAAATGCTATTACAAACAACACGGTTATCATTTTACCATATTTTATTAAAAAATGCACACAAAAATTTAATATATTTGTAACATATATTTCCCTTGTGGACATTTTCAGAGAAAGTTATAATACAAACAGGTAAATTGAATTGCAAATCACACAGCAAAACAAACTACAAAAACACCGATGATATTTAAATATATCAACATACTTAAAAACAAGAAACTTCAGCTTTCACGAGCTGAAGAGTTCACAATATTTATCAACGAAAGGATTTACTTATGAAATTTCACAGAGTTTTACTATTCACTTCTATCCAGATGGATATCACTCCAGTAGGCGATGACCTTCATGTACTTCTTACCTGCGGCGTAGAAAACCGTCTCGGCTGCACCGCTTTTTCCACACCAGTTCCAGATACCGACCCTGTAGAATGCGAGACTTCCGTTATCACAGACGTAGATAATCCAGAAGATTTATTCTGCCCTTATATTGCAGAAAGCCTCTGCAAAAAGACCGGACAGCGAGTTTTATGTACTGGTGGAATTTTTGTGGAGAATCCTGACGAACATCAGATAGATAAACTTTACGAAAACGTAGATGAAATGATAATGGACTGGGTTCATTTTCTGGATTAATCATTTCGTGTTTAGCTAAAAGCAGACGAAAAACAAGAGAGCATATAATCCCTATCTGTGACTTTCGTCGCGGCGTGTTGAATGTTCGCTCTACTCGCTCACATCCAACACTTGCTCCCAGGCCACAGATAGGGATTATATGCTCTCTTGTTTTTCTGACTTTGGCTAGATAACTTTAGCTAGATACAATGAATTAAATCAGAAATTGATACTGGGGGATTTTGGGACAGAAACTGATGTCTTCTGCTTACTCGAAAATGACTGGGAATAGGGGATATGATTTGACCTGCCTATATGTAATAGTAAGATAAAAAAATATCTATCTACAATATCCTGAGAGCAAGCAGAAAACTTCTGCCCTCTCCCCCAAATCCCCACAACCACTATTTAATTCAAACAAAATCCAGCCAAAGACAGCCCGCGAAGAGATACGATATCCTATATTTGTGGCCTCGGAGCAAGGTTTAGATGCGAGCGCTTTAAGCGAGCATTTAAACCGCCGCGACTAAAGTCACAAATATAGAATATCGTGGTATGCTCCCTTTTAGGTAGACAGTTGAAAAAAATAAAACTGTTTATCTGAAAGGGGGCATTTTTTATGGATAAGATTTCTCCAGAAGAAAAAATACAATGGATGAAAAAAATTCTTCAGAAGAAAGAATCTATCAGTTCTGTTGCGTCAAAAATAGGAGTTTATTATACGACCGTTGATAAATGGCTTAGAAATTATAAAGCAATTGGACCGGAAGCTTTTTTTCGAAAAGGTCATACCTACCGAACTCCTGCTCAAAAAGAAGCCGCTGTTTTCGATTACCTTTCTGGAAAAGGTTCTCTCCGGGATATCTGTGCCCGGCACAAAATTTCAGATGCACAGATACTCAGAAGATGGATTATGAAGTATAATAGTCATGATAAGGAAACAGGAGG
>ERZ824473.353-NODE-353-length-87582-cov-8.712020_pt1 | contig 87582 bp, 77 predicted proteins | sample MGYA00519874_ERZ824473 | MGnify/ENA primary metagenome ERZ824473 (study PRJEB31778, sample SAMEA3449151) | human gut metagenome | biome: human gut; feature: human-associated habitat; material: faeces | place: United Kingdom | collected 2010/2012 ... | reverse complement strand
TGGACATCCAGATGCCGAACATGGATGGATATAAGGCAACTCAGGCAATCAGAAGACTGGCAGATAAGAAGAAAGCCGGTATTCCGATCATAGCTATGACCGCCAATGCATTTTCGGAGGATATTCAGCGTTCTCTCGCAGCCGGTATGAATGCCCATATTTCAAAACCGGTTGATGTGAAGACGTTGGAAAAGACGATAAGAAGCATAAGATTTGACGGGGACATGGATTGAGGTATGGCGAAGGTGAAAAATGCAGTCATGCCGGTGACGGGAAAGGAAACGCTATGACAAAAGATCTGACAACTGGGAAAATCATGCCGCTTTTGGTGAATTTTACGATTCCGCTCGTCCTCGGCAATCTGTTTCAGCTGACCTACAATGCAGTGGACAGCATCATTGTCGGGCATTTTGTGGGGAAGGGAGCGCTCGCGGCGGTCGGGATCTGTAATCCGATCACAACGCTGATGATCCTGTTCCTGAACGGACTGTGCATGGGTGCAAGCATTTTGATGGGCATGCAATATGGGGCAAAGAATTACGATACGCTGGAGCGGCAGATCAGTACGACGCTGCTGTCCGGTGTGGTGTTTTCACTGCTGCTGACCGCAGGATGCGTGGCATTTGCAGGACCGATCCTGCGCCTTTTGCAGGTGGATGCATCGATTTTCTGGATGACGCAATCGTATCTGCGGATTATTTTTGTCGGAATGGTATTTACGTTTCTCTACAACTTTTTTGCGAGCACGCTGCGGGCGCTGGGGGACAGCAGTTCGCCGCTGTATTTTCTGATTATCAGTGCGGTGCTCAATATTTTCGGAGATTTGTTTTTTGTTATCGTACTGAAGACCGGAAGCAACGGATGTGCAGTCTCGACGGTGCTCAGCGAGGCACTGTGCAGTCTGTTTTGCATCATCTATATTCAGAAAAAGGTACCGATCCTGCGGCTTGGAAAGAAATGGCTTGTATTTGATGCAGGACTTCTGAAACGGACGATCGCATACGGCTGGGCTTCAGCGATGCAGCAGGCGACGGTACAGCTTGGAAAGATCGGCATTCAGGCGATCGTCAATACGATGGGAGTCCCGGTGGCGGCTGCGTTTGCCGTGGTCAACCGGATTGATGATTTTGCCTACACGCCGGAGCAGAATATCGCGCATGCGATGACGGCGCTGATGGCGCAGAACAAGGGCGCAGGGGAGAAAAAGCGGATGCGGGAGGGCTTTCGCTGCGGCGTGATTCTGGAAATCATTTACGGAATCTTCATTTTTCTTGTCTGCTATCTTTTGGCAAGGCCGCTGATGCTTCTGTTTGTCAGGGATGAGGAGGTAATCAGGCATGGCGTGACATATCTTCGCCTGATTTCCGTGATGTACGTGATTCCTGCGCTGACCAACGGTTTTCAGGGCTTTTTCCGCGGCATCGGAGATATGAAGGTTACCCTGATCAGCAGCTTTGTCAACATGGGCGTGCGGGTACTGGCAGCGCTTCCGCTGGTATTTGTATTTGGATTTGGAATTGAGGCGCTGCCGTATTCCTATCTGGCAGGCTGGATCGGAATGATGGTGGTGGAAGCACCGCTGCTGGTGAAAATATACCGAAGAGGAGAAAACTGAACGTTTCGTAAGAGCCTTGCCTGGTCAGGGCTCTTCTTTTTTGGAGGTATAAGGTGAGATATCGATATTCTTACAAAAGAGAACGAAAACGCAGGAAGGAAATAAGATGAAGAAGAAAACAGGAAAATGGACCAGGCAGGTCAGGCTGGCCGGGATTCTTTTTGTCATTGGCGTGCTGACCCTTGCTATATATGGAAGCTTTGCAGCGTATACAAGCTTTAACAGTGTGAAACGAGTGGTATCGACCGGAATGCAAAGCGATACGATGTTCAGCTCAAACTATCTTTCACAGATGAATCTGGATGATCAGAATTATCCGGTTAAGCGTATTTCACTTGCGGAGAAGGCCGGAGCGTGTACCTTTGTCGTTCAGGTTTGCAACTATATCTGGGGGACAGTAAACGGTATAATCTTAATAATATTACTTATAACGTAACCGCACAGCTGTATGCAATGGATGGTGGACAGCTTTGAGGGTCTGACGCCGGTGTCGACGAACCGGATCAGCGGCGGATTTCAGAAGGTGACGAAGTTTATCGACGGTACGGGTTCTCAGCCGGATCTGGTGGCGGGACTGTTCGGAAGAAGCCGGGAAGCGGATCAGGATTATTACCATACAAGTCTGTTTCTGAGGACAAACGGATCTGCGACAGATATTTACCTTTCAAACATCGGATTTGAGGACAGCGATAAAAAAAGTCCGATTTCCTCTGCAATCCGTGTTGGCCTGGTGGTACATAAGGCAGGGCTGGATCAGGGCATAACAGGCGAGTATATTTTTGCAATCAGTGACAAAAAGAACCCGGAAAAACAGTACAATACGGCGACAGGACGCGAGGGCTATGTGCTGGATTCCTCCCAAAAAGACGGAACGACTGTTCCGTTTAAGCCGTACAATTCTGATGCGTACTGTATTTACGATGTGGATACGGGAACGGTGACGCTGAAGCACGAATCACTCAGACTGTGCACCGTCGAGGGAACCGCGGATGGAAAAGCAGGCACACCGGTGCAGGTAGAAATTTACGTCTGGCTGGAAGGCTGCGATGAGGACTGCACGGCGAATCTGTGCAATACGACGCTGAGAAATCTGGCGGTATCATTCGCGGGACTGGGCCAGTAGGAATACAATGGAAATATATGAGATGGAGTTGCCACACGTGAGGCAGTGCAGAATATAAATAAAAGATGGTTAAACCGCAAAAAACAGATGCTCCTGAAAGAAAAATGCCGGGCAGAAAAGTCTGGCGGCCGGCACAGGAAATCGAAACAGAAAGGAGGTCTCTGCCCATGAATCCGGAAGTTCAGAAATTAAAGCATTCTTTTTGGATGTCGATATTCTGGATCGTGCTGCTTCTTGTGGCCGTGACAGGGAGCACGTACGCGTGGTTTACATTTGCGGGCAGGACTTCCACGAACGTGACGCCGATGGGGGGCTCAATCAGCGAGGGTGATGCGGCGCTCCTGATCTCAAATGCATCCGGCGGACCGTTTGATAAGACGTGTGATCTCGTGTTGACCGGCAATCCGGAATCGCTCAGCCCGGTCTCGACATCTGACCTGCAGCACTTTTTTACGGCAGCGGCACAGAATAAAGAGGGAATTACCGTCCTGTATCAGAACGTGGATGCGCGTGTGGATCAGGCGGCGGTACACGGTACGGTCTATCTGAAATGTCAGAATGCGCCGTGCAATGTTTATTTTGACAGAGAAAATCTGAAGCTTGGAAGTGACGGACAGGCACTGGCGGCCATGCGGCTGGGGCTTCGCATCACGTCAAATAGTGGAACACAGACGTTTCTGTTTCAGTTAAACAGCCTTGGCGCGACGGGAAATGCGCAGACGGTGCGGACAATTGCAGGATCTTCGGCGGTCGTTTCGGCGATTTCCGGGAATGGCCAGCCGTCGTATGTGGATGATCCGGCGCTTGATATTTCGGAATTTATGGCACAGGCCGGGGCAAATGAGAACGAATATAAGCCGGGAGCCCGTTCGCTCGTCTCTTTGCAGGCGGATGAGGTGGCGACCGTTGAATATTATCTGTATCTGGAGGGCTGCGATGAACAGTGCTCCAACGCAGTGCAAAGCAGAAGCTCGGAGCTTGCGCTGGCGTTTGCCGGTGTGGATGCGAAGAGTGAACAGGAAGGGGAGAGTGGATGAAACGTGTATTCAGGATCTGGTTCCTGAGTGTGACAACGATCGCAGCTCTTCTGGCGCTTTCGGCGGCGACTTATGCCTGGTTTACTTCGAACAGGCAGGTCTCGACGAACACGGCGTCGGCAAGGACCGGTGAGGAAACACTGGAGCTTCAGGTCAGCAGCATCGGTGGAAGCGGCTTCCGAAGTGAGGAGACTGCCACAATCCGTCAGGTGAACAGCCAGAGCCAGGATCGGCTGATGCCGGTTTCTACGGCGGATCTGGTGAATTTTGTGTATGCGCCGTCCACGAACGGCGGAATGGCCTCCTCTTTTAAAAAGGTGGAAAAGGAAGAATATCTGTATCACGGCAGGCTTTATCTGCGGGCCACGGGGACGGGCTGGCCGTCCTCTGCGAGACTGAAGCTGTATCTGGACCAAAGTGACGGAGTGCTCGGAGAAGCTTCCGGTACTCTTCTGACGGCATCAAGGCTGGGGCTGACGTTTGACGGCAGTGCTTCCTCGGCGGTGATTCTCCGGCTGACAGAGAATGAGAGTCCGCGTGGACAGCAGGTATATAATACGGTGATCGGCGGACAGACGCTTGAAAAAAATCAGGTGCTTGCCTGGAATGGAACCGGCGTGCGGGCCGCAGGCGATCCATCGCGGGCGATCACAGATTATACAGTGTCGTTTGAGCACGCATCGGTCACGGAGCCGCAGCGCACGCTTCTTGAGATGGAGCTGAACCGCATTTATACAGTAGATGTTTACTTTTATCTTGAAGGGTGTGATCCGGACTGCTCGGACAGTGTGAGTGATCAGGAGGCCGACATTCACCTCGCCTTTTACGGCGTGATCGACCGGGGGGAGGGCGGCTGATGAAGCAGACACAGAGAAAGAATGATATCCGGGAAAGCGGGCAGAGCAGCAAAAAAAGCTTTTCCGGGAACCGGGATGAACGTATGGACACCGGAAAAAGCCCGGATCGCTCCCTGCGCAGCCGTGTATACACGTCGCTGCTGCTTGCGCTTCTTGCACTTGTGGCGGTGACAGCGGCGACGGTGGCATGGTTTTCGATCGCAGACCGTGCGAGGGTAAGGACGATGAGCCTGGAGATCGTGGCAGATGTGGATCTGAGAATGGATCTTGACCCGCATCAGACGATTGACCAGTACGTAAAGACGCTGTCGTTTGAGTCGATTGCAAAAAGGATTCAGAGTGAAAAGGGATTTTCGATGGAGGAGACACCGCTTCAGCCGGTGACGACCGATGATGCGGTGACGTTTACGTATGAAAACGGCAGCGTTGTGGATGACAAAAGCGGTGCGTATCTTGAGGTGACGCTGCATTTTATGGCGGAAAAGGACATGGTGGTGCATCTGACCAGCGCGAACAGCAGTGAGAGCAGTACGGATGGAACGGTAGTGCTGTCGGAGACGGCAGGGCTTCCGGAAGCGATGCGGATCTCGTTTGCCGCGGATAACCAGACCTGGATCTACGATCCGGGCATGGGGAATGAGAGCAGTACACAGGGGAGTATGAAAACCTTTGGACTGCCGGGAGCAGACCGCATGACACTGGCTGACGATAACGCAATGTTTTCCTTAAAACAGGGAGAGGACAAGGCAGTTATCATGCACATCTGGCTGGAAGGCACGGCACCGACCTGTACCGATGAGCTGCGGGCCTCCCAGTATGCGATCCGGCTGCGGTTTACCGGAGACAGCGGCGAAGGGCAGGAAGCTGCGGAGACGTAGAATTGAACCGAGTCAAGCCACTCCTGATAAGCGGCGAAGACCGATGACGCGGCTGGAAGGCTGCGTGTACCTGCCCAGCTTTGACATGAGTGCAGCATCGGAAACGGAAATATGGAGTCAAAAAGGGCTTCTGGAACATAGAAACAGCAAACAAACAAGGGAGAAAAAGAAATGAAAGTAGTGAAACGTCTTGGAACTGTCGTGCTCAGCATTGTGCTGTGGATTGTCATTCTTGTAGCAGCGCTGTATGCATTTACGACGATGGCAACGAGAGACAATCAAAATGTCGCAAATATTCTTGGCTACACGCCGCTGGTGGTAAAATCAGATTCCATGGCACCGACGTTTTCTGCCGGTGATCTGATCTTTATTAAGAAATGTGATACTTCGACGCTGGAAGAGGGAGATATCATCTGCTTCCACACGATTATCGAAAATGAGTATGCGCTGAATACGCATAGAATCAAGAGCATCGAGACGGTTGGAGAGGCGCGGAGCTACACGACGGTCGGTGATAACAACAATGGTGTGGCCGATCTTCACGTGATTTCAGACGGCGATATCGTAGGAAAGTATGTCGGACACCTGCAGGGCGTCGGCAGGGTGATGGATTTCCTTTCCAGCAGTACCGGATTCCTGATCGTGATCGTACTTCCGATGCTTCTCTTCTTTATTTATCAGGTATATCATCTCATCATGATCAGTATTCGCCTGAAGAAGGCAGTAGCGGTGGAGACAGCGCGTGAGGTAGAGGCGGCGAAAATGCAGGCGGTGAACGGTGCAGCAAAACCAAACGCTGAATCAGCCGCAGATGTAAAACAGAATGCAGCACCGGTAAATACAGATATGATGCAGAACACGGAAGCAGCACCGGTAAACGCAAATCAGACGAGTGACACTGCTGTATCTGCAAAGACCGAGACGCAGCGGGCAAAGGAAGAAGCGCAGGCAGCGCTTGCAGAGGCGCAGAAGATTCGCGAGGAAGCCGAGGCGATCAAAGCGCAGGCCGAGGCCGAGGCGGCGCTTGCTGAGGCAAAACGTCTTCGCGAGGAAGCGGAAGCGATGAAAGCCCAGGCGCAGGCGGAGCTGGAAAAAGCGAAGCAGGAGACAACGAAGGAAGCTACTAAAGCCGGCGCTGCGGAAACAGTGCAGGCAGACGGCAGCGGGGAGGATAAAAAGGCGTGAGTGAATTTCTGAAGTTTGCGTATGAGCTGCTCTCACAGGTTGTCTATAACCTTGTGGTCTGGCTGGCGGCGCTTCTGAAGGTGCTGGTGACCGGCTGGGCACAGTATTTTCTGATCTTTATTACGTATTTTCCGACACTTAGCATTCCGGGAAAGATCCTTTCGGTGCTGCTGATGCTGCTCCTGATCGCGATTCCGGTTCTGATCATTGTGATCGTGGTGCGCAGGATCATTCTGAATCATCAGCTAAAAGCGGATAAGGCGGACAATGCGGCACTGTACCGGGAGATCGGACGGCTGAACAAGCAGGTACTTTCTCTGATGGATGAGAAGAACAGCATTCTCGCGCTGAAGGTCAACGCAATGGGCGGCACGGAGCGGATTCCGTATGTGGGAGCTTCTGCGCTGACGGATGATGTGATCCCGACCGTGGAAGCGGTGACAGGCGGCGCTGCGCAGGCTGCGGCTGCCTCTGAGCACTCAGGCGCGGCACAGGGCACAGCTTCCGGCCGGGCGGGCGTGGTCATAGGATCGGCCGGATCAGGAACGGTCACCGGGCAGAGCGCATCCGGCGTATCGATTCCGGTACCGAATGGCGATGTGGCGAATGCGCCGGTCGTGCAGGCTGTTATTTCCGAGGCAAACCACAATATCGAGCACCGTTTTCCGAAGCTGGCGCTTGTGGATGAGAAGTATGAGCATTTTGTGCTTCCGGTCTATGACAATGAGATCACGCTGGAGGATTTTGTGGAGCGTTACCGCCGTTTTGCGGCAAGTCAGATGGGACTGTATTATACACCTGAGATCGTGCGCAGATTCGTGGCCGGTATGGCGGCGAGCAAGCTGTTGATTCTGGAGGGTATTTCCGGTACCGGTAAAACGAGTCTTCCATATTCCTTCAGCCGCTATCTGGACAATCCGGCGACAATCGTTTCGGTGCAGCCTTCGTACCGTGACCGCACCGAGATCCTCGGTTATTTTAACGAGTTTTCAAAGCGTTTCAATGAAACCGAGTTTCTGCGTGCACTGTATGAGGCGAATTACAGGCCGGATCCGTCGCTGATCGTACTTGACGAGATGAACCTCGCACGTATTGAGTATTATTTTGCAGAAATGCTTTCTGTGCTTGAAATGCCAAGCAAAGAGGAATGGGTGCTTGATCTTGTGCCGACAGCCTGGGCGGGTGATCCGAAGAAGCTTGATGAAGGAAAGATCCACGTATCTGATTCGACCTGGTTTGTCGGAACCGCCAACAATGATGATTCCACATTTACGATCACCGATAAGGTATACGACCGTGCGATGCCGATCGAGCTGAATGAGCGTGCGGATGAATTTGAATGTGAGCCGGAGCCGCACTGTGATGTGACGGCGGAGCACCTGCAGTATCTGTTCCAGAAAGCGAAAGTGGAGCATCCGATCAGCGACGACGCGATGGATAAGCTGCAGAAGATGGATGCTTATCTGCAGACACGTTTCCGTCTGGCATTCGGAAACCGTATCATGAAGCAGATGTACGATTTCATTCCGGTCTATGTGGCGTGCGGCGGCACAGAGCTTGGCGGAATGGATTACATCATTGCGCGTAAGGTGCTCAAAAAATTTGAGAGTATGAATGTCAGCTTCGTGCGCGATGAGATCACGGGACTGATCAATTACATTGAGAAAACGTTTGGAAAAGCAGAGATGCCGGACAGCAAGGCATACCTGCGGAGAATCCAGAATCTGTACTGATAAAAAAGAAAGTCCTCTTACTTGTCTTTCGCACTCTGCTGAACTGCCTTAAATGCATTATTTACGAGGATTGCTATAGGTGAAATTTACCTGGTGCGGTGTAAAATACGGCAGGCGGGGACTTTCGTATATCGCAAAATGGGACTCACAATCTCATAAGCCTGCTTAGGATTACGGGAATGATTGTTCAGACATGCTCTGAAAAGTGAGAGCGGCAGAAGGGGAGAAACAAAGCAATGGAAGACATTACGATCAATGATCTCTATCTGAAATATACGGATGGCATCAGCGAAGCACTTGAGGATGACCGGTATTTTCAATATCTGTTTGAGATCGTTCAGGCAGGAAACAATACGTTACAGCAAAAGCACCGGATTCTGCACAAGGTAGTCGATGAGCAGTGGCTGAGCGTAGTGGAGGAGGGGCTTACTGCGATTTTCAATATCGTGGACAAGCCGCGCCGGTTTATCACGACATCGGAGGAGGTCGTTCCGGTCGCACTCGCAAAAAAGATTACAGCGGACAGTGTGCGCCACTTAAGCCAGAACACACAGTTTATTGTGGCAAACGCAAAGGGCGAGATCCAGCCGACGAAGATTTTAAATGTGACGACGGAGGAAAGCTATGATCTGTATGAAAACCGTTTCGTTTATCATCTGATCCAGCGGTTGTTTGCATTTGTGGACAAGCGGACGGATGTCATCTTCTGGTCGACCGGCGATGAAACGTGTGATGTCATGAGTATGGAAAGCTCGATTGATGATGCGTATGAGGAAATTTCCTATAAAGTGGAAATGAAGATCAGAAACCGCCAGAGCCTGGTGGAAAATGACACCGATAACATGAGCATATTCAAGCGAATCGACCGTGTGCGCAGGATGTCGCGGGTTTTGCGGTCGAGTTCCTTTTGTGATATTATGAATGGCTGCGCACGTGTGTACAGCCCGATCCAGCGGACAAACCTGATGATGAAGGATCCGGATTACCGGACGTGCTATAAGCTGTGGCAGTTTATCGAGAACTACGATGAAGTCGGTTATTCCATCGAGGAGCAGGACAGTGCGCTGGAATTTGATGAAGAGTATTTGCTGCAGATGTATATCAACCTGATTACCAATTATACGGTATTTAAGAGCCTGCTGGAGTCTGATCCGCGTAAGATGAGCGAGATCGCGCAGGAAAAGCGGGAGCCGGTAAAGCCAAAATTTATTAAGGAAATCAAGGAAGAGATTGTCGATGATTATAATATTCCGGATGTTGAGGTGCGCAAGGTCATCATCGAGGAGGTGACGCAGGCGCAGCTGGACGCGGAGGCAAAGCTGGCAGAAGAGACAGCCCGTCGTGAGGAGCTGGAGCAGTCGCTTTCCGACCTGCAAAGCCAGCTGGATTTTCTGAACCGGCAGCTGGAAGAAATGCAGGATCTGCAGATGCAGACAGAAGGAGAAAAGGCAGCGGCCGAGGCAGAACTTGATGCGCAAAAGCATGCGCGGACGGCGGCAGAAGAAGCGGCCGAGGCAGCAAGAGCACAGGCCCGCACGGAGATCGACGCGGCACGGGACGAAGCGAAGGAAGCGATAGAAGCGGCCGGGGTGCAGGTGCAGGAAGCGAAAGCGAAGGCGGCACAGGACGTGCAGCAGGCGAAAGAGCAGATCGAAGCCGCGCAGGTAAAAGCGGCACAGGCGGTGCAGCAGGCGCAGACCGAAGCAAAAGAGCAGATCGAAGCCGCGCAGGTAAAAGCGGCACAGGACGTGCAGCAGGCGCAGACTGAAGCGAAAGAGCAGATCGAAGCTGCGCAGATAAAGGCCGCGCAAGAGGTGCAGCAGGCGCAGACTGAAGCGAAAGAGCAGATCGAAGCCGCGCAGGCGAGGGCGGCGCAGGAAGCAGCAGCTCTGGAAAAAGAGAAGACGGATGCACTTGCCGCAGCGGAAAAAGATGCTGAAAACCGGATCGCTGCATTGCAGGCCGAGGCACAGCGCCAGATTGCAGAAGCGCAGCAGGAGGCAGAAGCGGAGGCAGAACGCATCCGTCGGGAGGCACAGGAGCAGATCGCACACAGCCGTCAGGAAGCCGAATCACAGGCGGCGGCTGCAAGGGAAGCTGCGAAGGCGGAAGCAGCGCAGATCAGGCAGAGTGCAGACCGCGAAGTACAGGCTGCACAGGCGGAAACGAGTGCTGCAAGGGAAGCAAAGAAGCAGGCCGAGGCCGCAAAGGAGGCCGCAGAAAAAAGTGCGGCAGCCGCGCAGCTTGAGGCTGAGCAGGCAGCAAAAGAAGCAAAGGATTTTGCAAAGAAATACGAGGCGGCGGAGGCAGCAAAAGAGAAAGCCATCGCAAAGGCGCAGGCCAACAGTCTGTCAAAATATCTGGTGACAGCGCTCCGCGAACGAAAAGAGCGGAAAAATCAAAAAGAGGATGACAAATGATAAAAAAGACTTTTCTTGCCCTCATCAATTTTCTTTCCCTGGTGATCATTGCGGCGGCGATCGCGGTGCTGTGCATGGTGGTATTCACACCGTCCGGGAAGACGCCGAATATTGCGGGATACTCGTTTCTGCGGATCACGACGGGAAGTATGGAACCGACGTACGGGGTCGATACCATGATCGTGGTGAAAAAAACGGAGCCATCAGAGATTAAAGTCGGAGACGTGATCTCATTTTACTCCTCTGATCCGGCGCTGGACGGTGCGGTCAATACGCACCGTGTGACGGCAGTCCGGCGCGAAGGGGATCAGTGGGTGTACACGACGCGCGGCGATGCCAACAACGTGGATGATACGTATGAGGCGTATTCCTGTTACCTCGTCGGAAAGGTGGTCGGCTCGTCGGTTCTGATTGGCAAGCTTTCCCGCCTGACAGCAAATCCACTGATCTTTATTTCGATTATTTTGATTCCGCTGGCTCTTATTTTGATCGGTAATCTTGTCCGCACACTCCGTCTTGCCGGAAAGATCGCGAAGGAGGAGGAAGCAAAGGCTGTTCAGGAAGCGATCCGGGAGCTCCGGGAGAAGCAGGCGGCGCAGCAGAAAGCGGTATCAGACGAGAGAAACGAAGCGGAAGCTTTTTCTGGTTTAACACGTGAAGCTGACTTTTCTGAAAATTCAGGTGAAAAATAGGAAATTACAGTAACAGCACAATACAGGACACACAAAATCGCGCTTCGCACATTGCAGGCGCGATTTTTTTATGGTATAATCGATCGTAGTCAAAATCGGGCTTGGTTACAAAAAAGAAACTGATATTGAATCACAGACACATTTGATTAATCGCATAAGAGAAGAAAGGATGACACGATGCCGAGAGGAATACAGAGAAAAGGAATTATCAGAAGAAATAAAATTTTGCGCTCTGCAGTGAAGCTGTTTCTGGAGGGCGGATATGAAAAGACAACGACAGCCAATATTGCACAGGCGGCAGGAATGGCGCCATCGTCTTTTTTCGCAGCCTTTGAAAATAAGGAAGCACTCCTTTATACGCTGACCGAGTCAATGTTTGAGAGCCAGTTTGACAATACAGAAAAGCTGATCGGAAGCAGCGCGGATCCGCTTCTGGTGTATGCGGTGGAAACGGCGCTTCAGATGTATATCACGGAGCTTTCCGAGCCGCTCCGGGAGCTGTATGTGATGGCATATTCCCTTCCGACCACGTCAGAATATATTTATCAGAATACGGCGAAAAAAGTAGGAACATTATTTAAAGACTATGTTCCGGGCGCGCAGGAAAAAGATTTTTATGAGATGGATATCGCTTCGGCAGGCGTGATGCGCGGGTTTATGGCGAAGCACTGTGATCTTTATTTTACGATCGATCAGAAGCTGAAGCGTTTTCTGGGCTGCTGCTTTACGCTTTACCATGTTCCGCAGGAGAAGCAGGATGCGGTGATCGGTGCAGTGCTTGCGATGGAATTAAAACCGATCGCAGAGAAGATCATCGCAGACACGGTGGCGAGGGCAGAACAGGGTTTTGAGGAGATTATGGCAAACTGATCGAAAGGAAATTTCAAAAAGAATGCGTTTCATCAGAGCATATCAGAATATAAGGGAGAAATAAGGGCATGATTAACGAGACATATAAGGCAATGCTGCAGGGAAAATCCGTGATCCGTGAGCTGAGCGAGTACGCGACAGCCCGCGGAGCGGAGATTGGATATGAAAATGTATTTGATTACAGCCTTGGCAATCCGAGTGTACCGTGTACACAGGATTATACGGATGCAGTGATAAAGCTTCACCGGGAAGAAAATCCGATGGCGCTGCACGGTTACAGTCCGTCGCTCGGAAATACGAAGGTGCGCGGGATCGTGGCTGACAGCCTGAACCGCCGGTTTGGTATGAATTATGAAACAAAGCATATTTTTATGGCTTCCGGAGCGGCAGGTGCGCTGGCGCATGCGATTCGCTGTGTGACAAAGCCCGGAGATGAGATCATTACGTTTGCACCGCTGTTTCCGGAGTATTTTCCGTATGTCAATACGAGCGGAGCAGTATTGAAAGTGGTTCCGGCGGATACGAAAGCATTTCAGATTAATTTTGAGGAATTTGAAAAGATGCTGAATCCGAATGTGGCGGCCATTCTCGTAAATTCTCCGAACAATCCGTCCGGTACGGTGTACAGTGAGGAGACGCTCACGCGTCTTGCAGATATCCTGTGTGCAAAGCAGAAAGAGTATGGTCACGACATTTTCATCATCAGTGATGAGCCGTACCGTGAGATCGTGTTTGACGGAAAGACCTGCCCGTACCTGAGCAAATTTTATGACAATACGCTGTCCTGTTATTCATTCTCGAAAAGCCTGAGCCTCCCGGGTGAGCGTATTGGCTACGTGGCGGCAAATCCGGCCTGCACAGACGCTGATCTGATCGCTTTGATGTGCGGTCAGATCAGCCGCGGCATTGGCCACAACTGCCCGTCGTCGACCGTTCAGCAGGCAGTGGCAGAGGTGATCGATGAGACCAGCGATATGAGCGTCTATGAGACGAACCGCAATCTTCTGTACGATGCGCTGACACGTCTTGGCTTTGAGGTCGTAAAACCGCAGGGAACGTTCTACATTTTCCCGAAGGCACTTGAGGAAGATGCAAAGGTATTCTGCATGAAGGCGAAAAAATATGACCTGATCCTCGTACCGGCGGACGGCTTTTGCTGCCCGGGATATTTCCGGATGGCATACTGCATCGACACGGAAAAGGTGAAGCGGTCGATCCCGGTGCTTGAGAAATTTGTAAAAGAAGAGTATGGGAACAGCTGATTACAGCTGTTCCAGATCCGAAAGCCGTGCCTCGTACTTGGTATCCATACACTCTTCAAAGGCTGCTTCTTTCTTCATTTTTTCGAGAGAAGCGGCCGTTTTTTTGATTGGCTGGATCGTACCGGCTCCGGCAATACAGCCGCCAGGACAGGCCATTCCCTCCAGAAGATAGCCGTTATATTTTCCGGCTTTTGCAATCTGGAGCATTTTTTTGCAGTTGGCGAGGCCATCAGCACTTACTACCTTGACATCACGGGCCGGATCGAGACGGTGGACTGCCTTTACGACTGCGGCAGCTACTCCGCCGCTGGCAGCGAAACCACGGCCGTCTGCGCTGGCGCGGACGAGCGGTTCGCCCTCCGGGAGAGAAGCAAAGTCAATATTTTTTGCTTCAAACATGCCGGCAACTTCCTCAAATGTCAGGACGAAATCGACATAGCTGCGGATCGTGCGGCGGCTGGCCTCCAGCTTTTTCGCCGCGCATGGGCCGACAAATACGATCTTGCAGTCCGGTTCTTTCTGTTTGATGAGGCGGGCGGTGAGCACCATCGGGGTCAGCGCCATTGAGATGCATTCTGCCTGCTGCGGGAACAGCTTTTTCGCCATCATGGACCAGGCCGGACAGCAGGAAGTCGCCATGAACGGAAGCTTCTCCGGCACTTCTTTCAGAAAGTCTTTTGCTTCCTCGATCGTGCAGAGGTCTGCGCCGACCGCTACCTCGCGGATATCCGTAAAACCAAGTGCCTGGAATGCGCTGCGGATCTGCGTATTTTTCAGTCCCTCAAACTGGCCTGCGATGGCAGGTGCTACGATGGCATAGACGGGAGTCTCGCTCTTCAGTGCGAGTACGGTCTGGTAGATCTGTCCCTTGTCAACGATTGCACTGAACGGGCAGCTGACGAGACACATGCCGCAGGACACACATTTATCCTGATCGATCTCGGCGCGGCCATGTTCGTCAGAATGGATTGCGCCCATGCCGCAGGCCTGCGAGCACGGCCGTTCCTGTTTGATGATCGCATTGTAAGGGCAGGCTTCAATGCACCTGCCGCATTTGATGCATTTGCTTTCATCGATCTTTGATTTTCCGTTGATCATCGTGATCGCGCCCTTCGGACAGACCTCACGGCACGGATGCTCAAGGCAGCCCTGACACCCTTCTGTGACAAAAACACGTTTTTCCGCACAGGCATTGCAGGCAAATTTGATGACATTAATAAGGGGCGGCTCATAATATTTTTCCTCGATCACGCTGGCTTCGACGCCCTTTGAGACCGGAGCATGCTCAGTGATGCTGCGCAGTGACATGCCCATGGCAACGCGGAGACGCTCGCCGACTACGGCGCGTTCCAGAAAAATATCGTCGCGGTACAGGGCAACTTCGCCCGGTACGATGCGGTAGGGCAGCTCTTCAAGCGTGGATGTATCGTTCCCTTCATAGGCCATTCGTGCGATTTCTGTGAAGATCGCATGGCGGATTTTGGTTTTGGATGAGTAAAGTCCTCTCATAGATTCCTCCTTGTGTGGGTATGTACGCTCGGAGCGAGAGTACATAAATGGCTTGTGGGCGGCAGTAAAACGAATAGCGGAGTCCGTTTTGCGGGTCAGACGAAACTGCGCAGCGAAGCGGAGTGTGCGCAACCGTCTGGAATCACGGGAAATAAAGCACAAAAAAAGCGGTCAGAAAAGCTTCCGTGATAAAAACGGAAACAGTTTGACAGCTTACAGCGCAACAAAACAGACCGGCCTGTGCCGGGTCTTTTTCTGAATTATTTACTATCGCTGCCATCTCTCGTGACGAATGATAATAATCCGTGAGCAGGTTTTCTGGCTTGCAGGCAATACAGCGATTCGCCTTCCCGGAGAAGATAAAAACTCCAGTGACTGTTTTGAAACGCGTTTCCTGCTTACAGCTGCGGGACAGCACAGGCGTTGCACCTGTTTCTCTTTTACCCGGCGACTGCCGGCACTCACGAAAAACTGATGTTGATTTATTTTTTCATTCTAGCATACTAAAAGAAGGAATACAAGTGGCAACTGTGTTCATGAAAATCATAAGGCACACCTGTTTGCAAAATTTTACCTGGCGCTGAACGGGAAGCAGATTGTACGTAAAAAAATACTTGTTAACAATATAACAATGTGATAATGTGAAAAGAAGAATCGGAGCTAATACTTCCAAAGCGGAGTGAGAAGTTTTAACTCTCATCAGAAGATAAACTGAAAACGTTTGATCATTTAGCCGAAAATGCAGCGGAGGCAGACGGAAAAAATGAGAAAACTGATCAATTTATGTTTCTGGTGATATTAGCGATGGTTTTTTTCTTTTACCCTAAATTGTTAAAAAAAAGACAATCACAAAGGAGAATGGACGATGCAATTTAGCTATTATCCGGGATGTACCCTGAAGAACAAGGCCAGTGATCTGGACCGGTACGCCAGGGCATGCGCCGGTGCATTGGGATTTGAACTTCAGGAGATCGAGAACTGGCAGTGCTGCGGAGGGGTATATCCGCTCGGCAGTGACGAGATCGCGACGAAGCTCTCCTCCGTACGTGCACTGAATGACGCAAAAGAGAAAGGACAGGATCTGGTCACGCTGTGCTCGGCCTGTCATCATGTGATCAAGCGTGTCAATGACGATATGAAGCACGTGGAGGATATCCGCACCAGGGCAAACAATTACCTGCAGCTGGAGGAACCGTATGCAGGAGAGACAAAGGTACTTCACTATCTGGAAGTGCTGCGTGATGTGGCAGGTTTTGACAAAGTGGCGGAAAAGGTGGTCCATCCGCTTACCGGCAAAAAGATCGGTGCCTATTATGGATGTCTGCTGCTCCGCCCGGGAAAGATCCTCGAATTTGACAATCCGGAGAATCCGAAGATTCTGGAAGATTTCATCCGTGCGATCGGAGCGGAGCCGGTGATCTATCCGTACCGCAACGAATGCTGCGGAGGCTACGTTTCCCTGAAGGACAAAGAGCTTGCAGGAAACATGTGCACCGATATCATGGAGAGCGCAAAGGGATTCGGAGCAGAAATGCTGATTACGGCCTGTCCACTTTGCATGTACAATCTCAGAAAACAGACGGCCGGTGACCTGCCGGTGGTTTACTTCACAGAGCTGCTTGCTCAGGCGCTCGGCGTAAAGGAGGAAATGGCGTGAATACAGCGAAACATCAGGCGGAGCTGATCCGTGAGATCAGCGGCGTGAACCCGCTGAAATGCATGAAATGCGGAAAATGTTCTGCATCCTGTCCGTCCTACAATGAGATGGATATCAAACCGCATCAGTTTGTCTCCTATGTGCAGAACGAAAATATAGAGGCACTCGTAAATTCGAAATCACTGTGGAAATGTCTTTCCTGTTTTGCCTGCGTGGAGCGCTGCCCGAGAAATGTGCAGCCTGGAAAACTGATCGATGCGGCAAGACAGCTGGTCCTGCGACAGAGAGGGCAGGAGTATCTTTCCCCGGATGAAGTTCCGCAGCTGCTGGATCCGGAACTGCCGCAGCAGCTTCTGGTAAGTGCATTCAGAAGATACAGGAGGTAAGCGGATGCAAAGGATAGGAGTATTCGTCTGTCATTGCGGAAGTAATATCGCCGCAACCGTGGACGTAAAGAAAGTAGTGGAGATGGCCCTTAAGGAGCAGGGTGTCGTACATGCCGAGGATTACCAGTATATGTGTTCTGAGGCAGGCCAGGCAAAAATCCAGGACGCGATCCGGGACAAAAAGCTGACCGGAGTGGTGGTATGCTCCTGCTCACCGCGTATGCATGAGACGACTTTCCGCAACGCGGCAAAGCGTGCCGGTCTGAATCCGTACATGGTGGAGATCGCAAACATCCGTGAGCACTGCTCCTGGATCCACAAGGATATGCAGGAGGCGACGGAAAAGGCAGTGATCCTGATGCGGGCCGCTGTCGCAAAGGTAAATTTAAATGCACCGCTTCAGCCGGGCGAGAGCCTTGTGACGAAGCGTGCGCTTGTAATTGGCGGCGGTATCGCCGGAATCCAGACGGCGCTCGACATCGCAGAGGCAGGCTATCCGGTCGATATTGTGGAAAAAACTCCGAGTATCGGAGGAAGAATGTCACAGCTGGACAAGACGTTCCCGACGCTCGACTGCTCGGCGTGTATTCTGACTCCGAAGATGGTGGAGGCAAATACGCATCCGAATATTACGCTTTATACCTACAGTGAAGTAGAAAAGGTAAGCGGTTTTGTAGGTGATTTCACGGTTGATATCCGTAAAAAAGCGAGAAGTGTCGATATGAGCAAGTGTACGGGCTGCGGCGTCTGCCAGGAGAAATGCCCGAACAAGAAGATCCCGAGCGAGTTCAACCGCGGGCTTGGCAGCCGGACCGCGATCTACACACCGTTTGCACAGGCAATTCCGAACGTGCCGGTGATTGACCGCGAGCACTGTACAAAATTTAAGACCGGAAAGTGCGGCGTCTGCTCAAAGGTCTGCCAGGCGGGAGCAATCGATTACGATCAGAAGGATGAGATCATCACACAGAAGTACGGCGCGATTGTGGTAGCGACGGGCTTCGATATGATCAAACTTGATAAATATGACGAGTATGCCTATGCGCAGAGCAAGGATGTCATCACATCCCTTGAGCTGGAGCGTATCATGAATGCCGCAGGTCCGACAAAGGGACATCTGGAGCGTCTCTCTGACGGAAAGGCACCGAAGGAAATGGTATTTATCCAGTGTGTCGGAAGCCGCTGCGCGGACGACCGCGGAAAGAGCTACTGTTCGAAGATCTGCTGTATGTACACGGCAAAGCATGCAATGCTGATCCGCGACAAATATCCGGATGTAAACGTAACAGTATTTTATATCGATGTCCGTACACCTGGCAAGAACTTCGATGAGTTCTACAGAAGGGCAGTGGAGGAGTACGGAGTCAATTACATAAAGGGTCAGGTAGGAAAGGTTATCCCGCAGCCAGATGGAAAGCTTCTCGTGCGCGGTGTGGATCTGATCGACAACCGCCAGATCTTAAAGGAAGCAGATATGGTTGTTCTGGCAGCGGCGATTGAGCCGAATCCGGATGTAAGAAAGATCGCGACCATGCTGACTGCAAGCATTGATACAAACAACTTCCTGACCGAGGCACATGCGAAGCTGCGTCCGGTAGAGTCTCCGACTGCAGGTATCTTCCTCTCCGGTGTGTGCCAGGGACCGAAGGATATCCCGGAGACCGTTTCACAGGCAGGTGCGGCGGCAGTAAAGGCCATCGGACTGCTTGCAAAAGACAAACTGATGACGAATCCGTGTACGGCGCAGGCGGACGAGCTTTTATGCAACGGCTGTTCCCAGTGTGCAAATGTGTGCCCGTACGGCGCGATTTCCTATGAAGAAAAGCAGGTAAACGATCACGGTATCCGTGAAGTCCGGCGTGTCGCACAGGTAAATACGGCGCTGTGCCAGGGCTGCGGAGCATGTACCGTAACGTGTCCGTCCGGCGCAATGGACCTGCAGGGCTTTTCAAACAGACAGATTCTTGCGGAGGTAGATGCAATATGTCGATAGAGCGAAGCGAAGAATTCAGACCGAAAATTGTAGCGTTCTGCTGTAACTGGTGCAGCTACGCAGGCGCGGATCTGGCGGGAAGCAGCCGTCTGTCCTACCCGGCAGATGTCAAGATCATCCGGGTCCCGTGCTCCTGCCGTGTGAATCCGATGTTTATTTTAAGAGCCTTTGAAAAGGGTGCGGATGGTGTGATCCTGTGCGGATGCCATCCGGGAGACTGCCACTATACCAGCGGAAACTTTTACGCGAGAAGACGTATGACCCTTCTCTTTTCCATGCTGGATTACCTCGGAGTGGAAAACGGCCGTACCCGTGTCGAGTGGGTATCTGCTGCAGAGGGCGTGAAGTTTTCCGCTACCATGAATGAATTTGTCGAGAAGATTTACAGTCTCGGCAAAAACGTGAGATTGGGGGATATAAGATGCAGGAACTGATCAGACGGGCAAAAGAACTGCTGGCAGACGGAACGGTAGTCCGTGTGCTTGGCTGGAAGGCCGGAGACATGCCGTGGAATCCGGAACCGGCTTTCTTTGAAAACGAAGAAGAGTTAAAAGATTTTGTATATGACGGCTTTTGCGGAGCGAACTTAAGCAAGATGATGATCGAGGCATCAAAGCTGGACGGAAAGACGATGGTCTGTTTAAAACCGTGCGATACGTACAGCTTCAACCAGCTGCTCAGCGAGCACCGTGTGGACCGCGAAAAAGCATACATCGTCGGAGTCGGCTGCAAGGGCAAGCTTGATATCGAAAAAATTCGATCCATTGGAATCCGCGGAATCAGAAAGATAGAGGGTGCTTCTTTGGAGGATGCGGCAGATACGTTAAAGTTTGAGACCGCATCGGGAGAAAAGACATGTGCCTATGCAGATGCAATGCTGGGCCGCTGCCATGTCTGCAAGGGCAAGGAGCATCAGATCTATGACGAGCTGATCGGCGAGTCGAAGGATACGAAGGATCAGGAGCGTTTCACCGAGGTAGAGCGGATTGAGGCGATGAGCCCGCAGGAGCGTTTTGCGTATTTCCAGAGCGAACTGAGCAAGTGCATCCGCTGTAACGCCTGCAGAAATGTCTGCCCGGCCTGCAGCTGCCGTAAGTGTGTATTTGACAGCAACAAGTTCGACAGTGCACAGAAGGCAAATGTGGATTCCTTTGAGGAGAAGATGTTCCATATCATCCGTGCTTTCCACGTGGCTGGCAGATGTACCGACTGCGGAGAGTGCAGCCGCGTATGTCCGCAGGGCATTCCGCTTCACCTCTTCAACCGGAAATTCATCAAGGATATTGATGAGCTTTATGGAACGTATCAGGCAGGCGAAGCAGTCGTGGAGCGCAGTCCGCTGACGAGCTACACCTTTGAGGACGCAGAGCCTGGAATTGTGGCAGAAAGGGGATAAGGCATGTATCAGATTGCGAAAGAAAAGCTTCCGGAACTGTTCCGGAAAATTACGCAGACCCGGGAACTGTATCTGCCGGTAGAAACCTGCGGCCAGGTAAATTATGCGCCGTGGAGTGAGGATGCAAAGGTGGATCTGGATACCTTAAAGACAGTAAAATCTGCAAAGGACGCGTTCTTCCCGCAGAGTGAGAACCTCTACACCTGCTACCGGGACGGAAAGAAGATTTCGATCACACCACAGGAGCTTAAGGAGCAGCCGTTTGTTGTATTCGGTATGAAAGCGTGTGACCTGCGTGGTGTGGAAGTGCTTGATAAGGTATTTCTGGCAGATCCGGTGGATACTTTTTATGCGGCAAGACGGGATCACGGCACGATCGTGGCGATGGCCTGTCACGAACCGGAGGATTCCTGCTTCTGTAAGGCGTTTGGGATCGACTGTGCGGAGCCGAAGGCGGATGTAGCCGTCTGGACGGCCGGAGAAGTCCTGTACTGGAAGGCACAGAGCGAAAAAGGTGAAGCACTGACTGAGCTGGTAAAAGATCTGCTGGAAGAAGCGGCAGACGGCGAAGAAAAAGTGGAAGCAGAAAAGGACAGGATCCACAAGATCGCAGAAGCGCTTCCGTATATGCAGCTTTCCCTGGAAGGCTGGGGCGGCGATGTGCTTGAGGAAAAATTCAATTCTCCGCTGTGGGAGAAGCTGTACCGCCCATGTCTGGCGTGCGGCACCTGCACCTTTGTGTGCCCGACGTGCCAGTGCTACGATATCAAAGACTACGATACGGGCCACGGGATCCAGAGATACCGCTGCTGGGATTCGTGTATGTATTCCGACTTTACAATGATGGCACACGGAAACAACCGAACGAGCCAGATGCAGCGTTTCCGTCAGAGATTTATGCACAAGCTGGTTTATTTCCCGGCAAATAACGACGGCATGTTTTCCTGTACCGGCTGTGGCCGCTGCGTGGAAAAATGTCCGCAGTCCCTGAATATTGTGAAGGTGATCAAAGCATTTGCGGCGCAGGGAGGAAAAACGAATGAGTGAATGTACATGTCATAAAAATTACAGTCTGGATACGCTGATCCCGAAGGTCGGCATCATCACAGATATCCGGGAGGAGACGCCGGATGTAAAGACATTCCGTGTCAATGCGCCGGAGGGCGGCAAGCTGTTTGAGCATATGCCGGGCCAGTGCGCAATGCTGTGTGAGCCGGGCGTAAGCGAGGGAATGTTTTCCATCACCTCCTCGCCGACAAATAAGGAGTATCAGGAGTTCAGCATCAAGAAATGCGGCAGCCTGACGAGCTATCTGCACAGCCTTGAGGTGGGCGATGAGATCACCGTCCGTGGGCCTTACGGCAACCATTTTCCGGTGGAGGATAAGCTGAAAGGAAAGGATCTGCTGTTCATTGCCGGAGGAATCGGTCTTGCACCGCTTCGTTCCGTGATCAATTATGTGCTGGACAACCGCGAGGATTATGGTACGGTGGATATCCTTTACGGATCCAGGTCGGCAGATGATCTGGTGCAGTTAAAGGAAATTCAGGAGGTCTGGATGAAGGCGAAGGATGTTCACGTTTATCTGACGATCGACCGCCCGCAGGAAGGCTGGGACGGCCATGTCGGCTTTGTACCGGCTTACTTAAAGGAGCTTGGATTTGCGACAGATAAGACGGCGCTGATCTGCGGACCGCCAATCATGATCAAATTTGTTCTGCAGGGACTGCAGGAGCTTGGCTTTTCGACAAACCAGGTCTATACCACGCTGGAGCTGCGCATGAAGTGCGGCATCGGAAAATGCGGCAGATGCAATGTCGGTTCAAAATATGTCTGCAAGGATGGCCCGGTATTTCGCTGCGATGAGCTCAATGAGCTTCCAAATGAATATTGATGCAGAGTATACGATGATGGGTCAGAGCCGGTTTCAGAAACAGGCTGGAAAGGCTCTGAATGCAGCAACGAAGCGGATACAGGAGGAGTTACCGAAAATGACAACAAATATGGTAAACGTATATTTTTACGGAAAAAAATACAGTGTGCCGGCTGATCTGACGATCATGACGGCAATGGAATATGCCGGATACACCTTAAAGCGTGGCTGCGGCTGCCGCCACGGCTTCTGCGGTGCATGCGCGACGATTTACCGGATCAAGGGAAAAAATGAGCTGAAGACGTGCCTTGCCTGTCAGACACAGGTGGAGGAGGGCATGTATGTGGCAAGCATCCCGTTCTTTCCGACCGATAAAAGAACGTATGAGATCGAGGATCTGAAGCCGAATCAGCAGGTGATGATGGAGCTTTATCCGGAAATCTACAGCTGCATCGGCTGCAATGCCTGTACGAAGGCGTGTACGCAGAATCTGAACGTTATGCAGTATATTGCATATGCACAGCGCGGCGAGCTGGAGAAGTGCGCAGAGGAGTCCTTTGACTGTGTAGGCTGCGGATGCTGCAGCGTGCGCTGCCCGGCAGGCATTTCTCATCCGATGGTCGGACTGCTTGCAAGACGGCTGACCGGAAAGTACATTGAGCCGGAATCAAAGCACCTGACGAAGCGTGTGGAGGAGATTCACGAGGGCAGGTACGACGCACTGATTGAGCAGATCATGCAGAAACCGATCACGGAAATGGAAGAGCTTTATAATACACGGGAAATTGAGAAATAAGGAGGGACACAGTCATGTTTACACCGGAAATGATGGAATCGGTAAAAAAGGTGGAGGCGACAAGAGCGTCCCGGCTTGGCATGGAACCACGCCGTATGAGCGCAGAGGAAAAGGATCAGCTGCTTCGTGAGTTTCATCCGGATTACCGTGCGGAAGCATTTGAGGAAATCAAGGTAGGCCCGAATAAAGGGCAGAAGGCAAATAAAGAGCTGGTACATATGCTGCATTCCAACAGCCGTCTTCTGAAGGACCACGTGGATCTTTCAAAGATCGATTATGATGTGGATGTGCTTGTCATCGGCGGCGGCGGAGCAGGTGCTTCCGCAGCAATTGAGGCACATGAGGCAGGCGCGGATGTTATGATCGTGACGAAGCTTCGAATCGGAGATGCCAATACGATGATGGCAGAGGGCGGCATTCAGGCAGCGGATAAAGAAAATGATTCTCCGGTACAGCATTATCTTGATGCATTTGGCGGCGGGCATTTTGCGGCAAGGCCGGAGCTTCTGAAAAAGCTGGTCATGGAGGCACCGGATGCGATCAAGTGGCTGAATGAGCTGGGCGTTATGTTTGACAAGGACGCAGACGGCACAATGATCACGACGCACGGAGGCGGAACCTCCAGAAAGAGAATGCATGCGTGCAAGGATTATTCCGGCGCTGAGATCATGCGTACCCTGCGTGATGAAGTCATCAACCGTGGTATCCCGGTAGTGGAGTTTACCTCCGCAGTGGAGCTGATCCGCGATGAGAAGAATCAGGTGGCAGGTGCCGTTCTTCTGAACATGGAGACTGGAGATTATCTGGTAGCAAGGGCAAAGACCGTCATCATCGCAACAGGCGGTGCAGGCCGTATGCATTATCAGGGCTTTGCAACATCAAACCATTACGGGGCAACCGCAGACGGACTGATCCTTGGATACCGTCTCGGCGCACCGCTTCTGTATCAGGATACGATTCAGTACCATCCGACCGGTGTTGCGTACCCGGCACAGATCTTTGGGGCACTTGTAACAGAGAAGGTACGTTCCATCGGAGCGATGCTGGTCAACTGTGACGGCGAAGCCTTTATGCATCCGCTTGAGACAAGAGACGTTTCTGCAGCATCGATCATCCGTGAGTGCACGGCAAGAGGCAAGGGAGTGACAACGCCGCTTGGTACCGGTGTATGGCTGGATACTCCTATGATTGAGCAGCTGCACGGAGAAGGCACGATCGAAAAGCGCATTCCGGCAATGCTCCGTATGTACCTGAATTACGGTATTGATATGAGAAAGCTCCCGATCCTGATTTACCCGACGCTGCACTATCAGAACGGCGGTCTGGAGATCGGCGGGGACGGCTTCACAAAGGTGATCGACAATCTGCTTGTTGCAGGTGAGGCAGTCGGCGGCATCCACGGAAGAAACCGTCTGATGGGCAACTCCCTTCTGGATATCATCGTATTCGGCCGCGACGCAGGAAAGGCAGCGGCTGCAAAGGCGAAGAACGTAACGCTTGGCACGATGAACCTTGACCATGTGACACAGTATGCAAAAGAGCTGGAAGAGGCAGGACTGGATACGGGAGACGTATCACCGCTGCTGCTGCCACACTACGCAAGACATGAGCGGTAAACGGGAATAGCATCTTACAGCGATTGCAAGGAAGAAAAGAACCTGTTACAATTGAGAAAAACAGTCAGCAGAAAATCAGAATGCAGAAATATCTGGTTAAAAACGACGGATGGTCTGCTGAGCATGGACAGGAGGAATGAAAATGCGAGAGATAGAAGTGAGCATGCTCACCGATGTGGTCGAGAGACTCTGCATCGAGGCAAATGAGCATCTGCCGTCCGATGTCAAAGAGGCGATCAGGACATGCCGCGCCTGTGAGGACGGAGAGATCGCAAAGGGTGTGCTGGACAATATCATTGAAAATTTTGAGATTGCAGACAGCGAGAATGTACCGATCTGCCAGGATACCGGAATGGCCTGTGTCTTTCTGGAGATTGGGCAGGATGTACATTTTATCGGCGGAGACCTGACGGATGCGGTAAATGAGGGCGTACGCAGAGGATACGACAAAGGATATCTGCGCAAGTCCGTTGTAAAGGATCCAATCCGCCGCGGAAATACCGGCGATAACACACCGGCAATGCTTTACACGGAGATTGTTCCGGGGGAGCAGGTGAAGGTAACGGTCGGACCGAAGGGCTTCGGAAGCGAAAATATGAGTGCGATCCGGATGTTCAAGCCATCAGCCGGACTGCAGGGCATCAAGGACTTTATCATCGAGACAGTAGAGACTGCAGGACCGAATCCGTGTCCTCCGATGGTGGTCGGTGTCGGTATCGGCGGAACGTTTGACAAGGCAGCGCTGCTTGCAAAAAAGGCGCTGATGCGTCCGCTCGATTCCTCTAATCCGGATCCATATTATGCAGATCTGGAAAAGGAGATGCTGGAAAAGATCAATCAGCTGGGCATCGGACCTCAGGGCTTTGGCGGAAAGACAACTGCAATCGGCCTTAACATCGAGACACTGCCGACCCACATCGCAGGAATGCCGTGTGCGATCAATATCAACTGTCATGTGACGCGTCACAAAACGGAGGTGATCTGAGATGGAAGAGAAGAGAATCACACTGCCGCTGACGGCGGAGCTGGCAAAGACACTGCATGCGGGTGACCGTGTGCTTCTGACCGGTACAATCTACACCTCCCGTGATGCGGGCCACAAGAGAATGTGCGAGGCACTTGCAAGAGGCGAGAAGATTCCGTTTGACCCAACGGATGCGACGATCTATTACGTGGGACCGACACCGGCAAAGCCGGGAAAGGTCATCGGATCGGCAGGACCGACGACGAGCGGCCGTATGGATGCTTACGCACCGACGATGATGTCGGTCGGTGCCCGCGGCATGATCGGAAAAGGAGCACGTCTGCCGGAAGTGGTGGAAGCAATGAAGAAGTATTCCGGCGTCTATTTCGGAGCGATCGGCGGAGCAGGTGCACTGCTTGCAAAATGCATTAAGAAATGCGAGCTGATCGCATATGAGGATCTCGGCGCGGAAGCGCTGCGTAAACTCTATGTAGAGGACATGCCGCTGGTTGTCATCATTGACAGCGAGGGCAACAACCTGTACGAAGAGGGACGTGCGGCGTATCTGAAGGAAGCGGCAGCCAGATCCGGAAAGTAAGCAGAAACTGAGATGGAAATAAGAAAGAGCCAGTGAAGCAGGAGATCATCGCCTGTTTCGCCGGCTCTTGTTCTATTCAGTGTAACCGAGTCAAGTAAGTCCTCTGCAAGGTTGCGCGAAGCAATAAGCAGTGGGCAGGGACTTGAGTCAATCAGTTTGTGTGCCGTGTGCGTTCCGCCTTCCGTGCCTTCTTGATTAAATACATCTCCTCGTCTGCACGGTTGATATAATCGTTTAAGGAAGAGGCCGAATCGTCTGTGACAACGTATCCGATGCTGGCTTCAATTGAAAAAAGCTGTGTGCTCAGGTTCGAAAGCTGTCTGAGCAGTGTGAGAATATTCTGCCTGATCTGAGACAGCTGTTCTTCATTACAGTTCGGGATCAGACAGACAAATTCATCCCCTCCGTAGCGCATCGTGACGGAAGTGGACGGACAGCACTGCTTCAGGGCAGAGGCAACCGTACTGATGGCCAGATTTCCCATGTCGTGCCCAAAGGTATCATTGATGTATTTGAGCTGATCAACATCTGCAAAAAGAACACCGCAGGAATTGCCGGAACTGATGGAGCTGGCAAAGAGAGGGATTGCGAGCTTGTCATAGGCCATGCGGTTGTAAAGCCCGGTCAGAGAGTCACGGATGTAAAGCTGCGACAGCGCCGCATTCATTTTGTGCAGGGTCAGTTTTCCGTACAGGGTTTCCAGCGCGATTTGGAATGCGGCGAGCATCTCAAAAAGGAACTGGTTTTTCAGAATGTAATCGCAGTTTTTGAAAGCGAGATATCCAATTTCACGTTCACGGAAATGAAGCGGACAAAACAGATAAAGATTACCGCCCTTCGAAGATGCAAAAGGTGGGAGTAACTCCCCTTTTCCGGGAAAGATACGTGAACAGCCGTTTCTTGGTGGAACAAGAGCCATTTCGGACGGATAACCATCCGTGAGAAATTCATCCTCAGGGAGCTCCGGAGAATATTCCGTAGTTTCAGTCGCATAAAAATCCGGATTCAGAAACAGGAGAACGTCATCGCAGCCATTTTCGCGGATACACTGAAGCAAACAGGAGGCCATTTCCGAATAGCTGTCACAATTGAGCAGACATCGTTTCAGCTGTGCCATCCAGTTGCGCATGCGGAGTGTATGTACCTCAGAGACGATCTGATCATTGATATACTGCCCACGGTCCGGCGGATTCTGGCTTTGACAGCGGCAGCTGTCCTGAAAGACCCACTGCATTTGTGCATACCTTGCTTTATCAGTCTGTTTCCCGGTCCAGCTTTCGTGGAGCAGCTGCATGGCATTTACGATAAGCTCTTCTTTTTTAAAACCAACGGTAGTAATGCGCGGATCAAAATAAGAAGCTTTATCGTGATTGTCAAAGCCGGTTATCAGAAAATCATCCGGAATCCGAAAACCGGTTTCTCTTGCGCGTGTGGCGAGGCCGACGGCAATGTTGTCGTTGGCGCAGACGAATGCGTCAGGGATCAGATCTGCTTCACGGAAGTGATCAAAGATGCGGATGCCGGATTCCATTTCATAATTATAATGATAGACACGTTTTTCTTCATATGGAATACCGTGGCGCAGCAGGCAGTCGCGGTATGCCTTTAGCCGCAGCAGATTTTCTCCGTTTGTCACGGGACCGCCGCAGTAGTTGATGGTGCGGCAGCCATGCACGGTGATGAGATGCTCCACGATCCGCTCCATAGCACCGTAATTATCAATTCCGGAAAAAAGCAGACCCGGAATCGGAAGCTGAAGCGATACGGCAGGAACGCCGCAGCTGCGTACACGCCTGACCAGCTCCTCTGTGACAGAAGAATAAGAGATACTTGAGGTATCGATAATGATGCCGTCAAAGGAAGAAAAATCAGGGAGCTTTACGATATTATATTCACCGGCATTATATTCTTCATCTTTACTGAAATTGCCGAAGCTGTGGAAGAAATACAGGTCGGCATCCAGGCCGCAGGAATCCAGATACTGCCTGATCCCTCTGAACCAGGCATATGTGACTTCGCCGACCCATCCGTCTGTGACAATTGCTACTTTTTTCATTTTAAAACCCCTCAAAAGTTGTTAATCATAACTGAAAGATATTATAGCAATTCAGAGGGATATGTGCAACTGTGATTACAAAAAGGGTTGTTTTTTTTGTGAGATGTGCGTATGATAAGGAAGATAGCTGCGCTTAGGGGTGAGGTGTCAGAGCCGGATCACGATAGAGAAAAAAGGCCTGATGCCCGGTATGTTGCTGCTGGAAGGGAGAAAAAGCGATGAGTTTTCAGTTAAAAAAGTATACGGCACCTGATTTTTCAAAAGAGATATTTCAGAAAGCTCCGAATGTAAAGCTGGTTCCGGCACCGGCGGATACGGTAGCGCCGGAGCAGTTTCATGCGATGAGCATTTTTCCGGAATATTTTAAGGTAGATGGGCAGTGGCTGCTCGCAAAGGATAGCCGTATGGACTGTGTTCCGGTGTACCGGGACGGAGAAATTCTGGTGATTGAACCACGCCATTTAAAGAAAGGTGATCTGGTGGTCGTTGGAAGAACCGAAAAGTGCCAGGATGGTATTTTTGTACATGCAAATGGGTTCGGAGCGATAGAAAAGCAGGGAGACGTCTTTGCATTTCGTCAGAACCGCTCCAGAGAGACGTCCTTTTCGAAAGATTATGACGAGCTCTATGAACTGCTGCGTTATGAAAAAGAGCATGGCGGAAATATTCTCTGGGTCATGGGACCGGCCTTCAGCTTTGATGCGGATGCGAGGGCTGCTTTTTCGAAGCTGATCGAGCATGGTTATGTAAACGGCGTGATGGCAGGAAATGCACTTGCAACGCATGATCTGGAGGGAGCCTATATGAATACGGCGCTCGGTCAGGATATTTATACGCAGGAGACAATGGAAAATGGCCATTACAATCATCTGACAACGATCAACCGTGTACGCGCCTGCGGCTCGATCCGTGAATTTATCGAGAAAGAGCACATCGACAACGGAATTATTTACAACTGCATGAAGTACAACGTGCCGCTGGTGCTGGCAGGCTCGATCCGCGACGACGGTCCGCTGCCGGAGGTGTATGGAAATGTATACGAAGCGCAGGATGCGATGAGAAGCTGTGTGCGCAAGGCAACCACAGTCATCTGTCTTGCAACGATGCTGCATACGATCGCAACCGGAAATATGACGCCGTCTTACCGTGTGCTTCCGGATGGAACGGTACGCGAAGTGTACTTCTACTGCGTGGATATTTCAGAATTTACAGTCAATAAGCTGAGCGACCGCGGAAGCCTTTCTGCACATGGAATTGTGACGAATGTACAGGACTTTGTGTTCAATGTGTGCCGCGGGCTTGGATTGCAGGAAGAAAGTGCCAGGGAATAGAAGATCAGAAGCACTGCATTTTTAAAAAGAAATGCTTGATTTACAAAAAAAATGGGCGTATAATAGCGCCAATAAGAAACTGAGGCGCGTTCGACCAAGAGTATTTTATCCGATTAAGCCGTTACAGACCGGCAGATAAAAGAAAGGGGTGGACGCCGAAGCGAAGGGGCTTCTGTAAGGCTTTGGTCGCTGGTCTGGCAGAGAAAATCTGTCCGACTGTCGCACAATCGGTGCGGAGCGCAGTTCTTCTGAAAAAGAGCAGATTTTAGATATTACGCGCAGCCGTTCCGAAAATGGATGGCTGCGCTTCTTTATGCCCTCAGTTCTTAGAAGAAGAAAATAAGAGGAGGAGCGGTAAATGAAAAAAAGAATGATGAATGTGCTTCTGGCAGGGGTGCTCGCAGCAGGCAATATCAGCCCGGCGATGGCGGCAATGGCAGAGGAAGCAGACGGCAAGGTACTTGATATTGCACTGAGCGCAGATATCTCCACAATGGATGTTATGGGAACGAGCAAGGACTACATGGTTCCGATGAATGTATTTGACCGTTTGTTTGACATTAAGGTAAATGATGACGGAAGTACTGAGATCGTAAACGGGCTGGCCACTGATTATACGGTAAGTGATGACGGACTGACCTATACCTTTACCTTAAGAGAAGGCGTAAAGTTCAGCAATGGACAGGATTTTACCGCTGAAGATGTAGAATATACATTTATGCACCTGCTTTCCCCGGAGTCCATCAATGCGGATATTCCGCTTGAGGTTGAAGGTGCGCAGGATTATATGGACGGAAAAGCGGACACCGTTTCAGGAATCAAGGTGGATGGTGATTACCAGATCAGCATGACGCTGGCAAAGCCGAATGCAGGCTTTGTTTCGGAGCTGACATCTGCGGTAGTCGGCATTATCGACAAGACGACTGTAGAAGGTGCTTCCAATTTCGGTATTGATGTAGACGAGACGGTCGGAACCGGCCCGTATATCGTAACAGAATGGGTAAACAATGACCACATCACACTGGTAAAAAATGAAAATTACTGGGGAGAGGAGCCGTCGGTAGATACGTGCGTGATCCACATTATCCCGGATGCTTCCACGCAGAACCTGATGTATCAGAACGGCGAGCTGGATATCATCGACCTTGATTTCCAGGATGCATCGATCGTGTCTTCTACTTATGAGACACAGTATGCGGACAATATCGTTTCCGGAAAGCGTCTTGCCCTGACTTACATGAACATGAACGCAAAGAGCGATTATCTCTCTGATCCGGTAGTACGCCAGGCGATCCAGATGGCTGTTGACCGTCAGGCAATCCTGGATTCCGTATACGGAGGAAAGGGACATCTTGAGAACAGTATTATTCCGGAGGGTGTTCTTGGACACAATGACAATGCAACAGAGATCGTTTACGATCCGGACGGCGCAAAGAAGCTTCTGGAGGATGCAGGCTACAAGGATGGAGAGATTACCTTTGAGATGGGTTATGATTCTTCCGCAAGTGCAAACAATCAGATGGTTTGCCAGATCATCCAGCAGCAGCTCGCAGCAGTCGGCATCAACATGGAGATCAAGACCTATGATCAGTCCAGCTGGCTGGCAACAAGAAAAGCAGGCGAGATGGATTCCTTCGTCGGTACCTGGACAATGGATTACAACGATCCGGCCAATATCATGGTAACCTTCTTCGGAAGTGTAGAGAACACGGTAATGCGTTCTGATAATTATCAGGATACCTCCATCATCGACCGCGTGGCAGCAGCTCCGTCCATTATCGACGATGATGCACGCTATGCAGAGTACCAGGCACTGGAAGAGAAGATCATCCACGAGGATTACTCCTGGGTTCCGCTTTTCGCACTGGATCATGAATTTGCCATCAGTGATGATGTAGAGAGCTATACACCACACTGGGCAGGCTATGGAGATTTCTTTATTTCAGGCGTTGTCATGAAATAAAAGGCAGATAAGGCAGACAATGGATTCCGGAGGCGGGACAGAACTGTGCCGGCTCCGGATAAATTGCGTTCTGGCACGTGTGTTTTTGGGAAAGACGGAAGGAATATCCAGCTGTTTTTCTCAAGGATACACGAGAGGCTGGACGACCACATTCAGAAAGGATACCATATGCTGAGGAGTATCGGAAAAAGAGTACTGCAGACGGTTATCGTGCTGTTCTGTGTCTCACTCATGATTTTTGTCCTGCTTCGGATCATTCCGGGAGATGCGATCACAACGATGATGGGTGAGCATGCAAATGCAGATACGATTGCGCGTCTGACAAAAGAGATGAATCTGGACAAACCATTTTATGTACAGTTTATTACCTATTTAAAAGATATTTGCACCGGAAATTTCGGTACGAGCTATACGCTCAATAAACCGGTGACGGAGCTTTTGGCCGCGGCTTTCCCAAATACCGTAAAGCTTGCGGTTATGGCAGCCGTCATTGCGTGGGTGATCGGTATGGTCTGTGGAATTATTGCCGCAGTAAAAAAAGACGGGATCCTGGACCGTTTGTTCATGGGATTTTCCCTGCTCGGTGTTTCCGTACCTGTCTTCATGGTAGCGATGGTACTGCAGTATTTTATTGCCTATAAGCTGCACTGGGTGGATATTTCCGGCGTCAAATCCTGGACCGGATTTATTCTTCCGGCAATTGCGCTTGGCTGGAACAGCGCGGGCAGCATTGCGCGTCTGACCCGCTCCACGCTGGTAGAGGTGCTGCAGGAGGACTATATTGACACTGCCAAGGCAAAGGGACTTGGACGTGGAGGCGTGATCATCCTGCATGGCCTGCGCAATGCGATGCTGCCGGTCATTACGATGATGGCGCTTCAGATCTCCAGCCTTCTTTCCGGAGCCGTTATTTCTGAGACAATTTTTTCTATTAATGGAATCGGAAGACTTGCGGTTGATGCGATCAGCCGCCGTGATATTCCGCTGCTTCAGGGTACGGTACTGTTTACTACCATAATCGTCATCGTGGGCAACCTGATCGCAGACTGCCTGTATACGGTGCTGGATCCGAGAATCAGAAAGGGGGCGTGAGCATGAAAAAGAGAGAACATCTGGAAAATACAGCCGAGCAGGAGGCATTGGCCGCACAGCTTGGAGAGAGTGATACCTTTATCGACAAAATGAAGCGGATGGCGGCGGATAATAAGCTGGCGGTATTTTCTGCTTTTGTCATTCTGTTTTTTCTGTTGCTTGCTGTCTGTGCCCCGCTTCTGACACCGTACAGCTTTGAAGATCAGGATCTGCTTTCAAGGCTTTCCGCACCGTCTGCAAAGCATCTGCTCGGTACGGACGAGCTCGGACGTGACGTTCTGACGCGTCTTCTCTACGGTGCGCGCGTTTCACTCGCAGTTGGCATCATTCCAACGATTGCTTCCATGGTGATCGGGGTGCTGCTCGGTATGATCAGCGGCTATGTCGGCGGAATCGTGGATGCAGTCATCATGCGTCTGGCAGACGTGGTATTGTCATTCCCGTCCCTGCTTCTGGCGATGGTTATCATGTATACGCTCGGTGATGGAATCACGAGTATTTTTATCGCACTGGCGATTACAAGCTGGGCCGGTGTGGCGCGTGTTATTCGCTCTGAGACTTTGACCCTGCGCGAGACAGAGTATGTTGAGGCAGCAAGAAGTATGGGTGTAAAGGATTTTACGATCATTCTGCGCCATGTATTTCCGAACTGTATTCCGTCCCTGATTGTTTTGTTTACACTGGATGTGCCGTCGGCCATCCTTTCCGAGAGTGCGCTTAGCTTTCTTGGTATCGGCGTGCAGCTGCCGAATTCCTCCTGGGGTCTGATGGTAAATATGGGACGTACCTACCTGTATAATGCACCGTGGCTCAGTCTTGTGCCGAGTGCGGCGATCATGTTGGTAGTACTTGCTTTCAATTTCCTGGGCGATGGACTGCGTGATGTCCTCGATCCACATCTGAAGAATTCATAAGGAGGATGCGTCATGGATGAAATGCTGCTTGAAATCAAACATTTAAAGTCCTATTTCTTTACGAGAAAGGGTATTTCTCCGGCAGTCGATGATGTGTCACTGCAGGTTCCGAAGGGAAAGATTGTCGGAATCGTCGGGGAATCCGGCTGTGGGAAAAGTATGACGGCAAAATCCGTTATGGATCTTCTGAAGTATCCGGGCCGTGTGGCAGGCGGGGAGATCCTTCTGGAAGGAAGGGATCTGACGAAGCTGTCTGAGAAAGAAAAACGGAAGGTGCGGGGGGAAGATATCAGTATGATCTTCCAGGAGCCGATGACGAGCCTGAATCCGGTCGTGAAGGTCGGCAAACAGGTGCGTGAGGCGATCCTGAATCACCAGAAGATGGATAAGGCAGAAGCAAAAAAACGTGTCATCGAGGTCTTCCGCCAGGTTGGCATCAGTGAGCCGGAGAAGCGGTATGAGTGTTATCCGCATGAGCTTTCCGGCGGTCTGCGCCAGCGTGTAATGATCGCGATGGCGATGGTCTGCCGCCCGAAGCTGATGATCGCCGATGAGCCGACGACTGCGCTTGATGTGACGATCGAAGCACAGATCCTGAAGCTGATCAAGAATCTGTGTGATACGACAGGCATGAGCTGCCTTCTGATTTCACATAACCTTGGTGTTATTGCCCAAATGTGTGATTATGTATACGTCATGTATGCGGGCAAGGTCGTTGAGCAGGGAGATGTCTTCACCTTGTTCGACCATCCGCAGCATCCGTATACAAAAGGGCTGCTTGCTTCGATCATCCATCTGGATGAACTTCCGGAACGCCTTTCCACGATCCCCGGCGTGGTGCCGAACCTGATGCATCTGCCGGAGGGCTGTGCATTTTGCAGCCGCTGCAGTGAGGCGATGGAGTGCTGTAAGACAAAGAAACCGGAATTACACGATCTGGGTAACGGGCATGTGATCCGCTGCTTTTTGCCCGCAGAAAGGGAGGCCGCTCATGAGTGAAGAAAAAAAAGTGCTGCTTCATTGCGAGCACCTGGTAAAAGAATTTCCGGTGAGCCGGACGAAGAGCGTCCATGCCGTATCGGATATCGATCTTGAAATATATGAAGGAGAATGTCTGGCGCTGGTAGGTGAGAGTGGATGCGGAAAGTCAACGCTTGGACGGACGCTGATCCAGCTTCATAAGCCGACATCCGGAGATGTCTGGTACAAGGATGTGAAAATTTCTGCCATGAAGCCGGCTGAATTTGCACCGTACCGCAGGCAGATGCAGATGATCTTCCAGGATCCGTATGCATCCCTCGATCCGCGTATGAATGTGCGTGATATTATTGCAGAGCCGCTTGTGACGTATAAGGTTTGTGAGAATAAAGAGGCACTGACAAAGCGGGTGCTGGAACTGATGGATGCAGTCGGCGTGCCGCGTGATTTCCTCTACCGTTATCCGCATCAGTTTTCCGGCGGACAGCGCCAGAGGATCGGAATCGCAAGAGCTATTGCACTGCATCCGTCGCTTGTCATCTGCGATGAGCCGGTATCCGCGCTGGACGTATCGGTACAGAGCCAGGTGCTCAACCTGCTTAAAGACATTCAGGCACAGTACGGCCTGACGTATCTGTTTATCAGCCACGACCTGTCTGTCGTCCGTTTTATTTCCAACCGTGTGTGTGTCATGTTCCTCGGTAAGATCTGTGAGATCGGCGATTCCTCGCTGATCTACGAAAAGCCGCTGCATCCATACACAAAATTTCTGATGAATGCGATCCCAATCGCGGATCCGCATTTAAGGGGAGAAGAAAAGACACTGCTGGAGGGCGAGATTCCAAGCCCGATCAATCCGCCGAAGGGCTGCCGTTTCCACACCAGATGTCCGTATGCGACCGAAAAGTGCAGGACGGAGGAGCCGGCACTGCGTGAGGTGGAGGGACGGCGCGTAGCGTGCCACCTCGCCTGAAATTGCCACCCAGTTACAATTGTTACCTGATTACTGTTTCTGAGCCAACCTCCAAAATGCAATCATTTACATCTGTTTTATGAATTTTTATCTGGCTCTGAACAGTAACGTAGCCGATAGCCCACGACAAAATTTGCCGTGGGCTGTCTTGACATTTGGCATATTTTGATTTTATCATAGGGGTAATGGTTCAGAGCAAACAAGTAACGAAGCGGATTGTGAATATCCGCTTTGCCCATGCTTTTGAACAGATCAAAACACGACCACAAGAGAGGAGCGCATACATATGGCACGTATTACCTGCAACTTTTATTCTTACTCAGTCGGTTATCCGATCGACATCCAGATTATCCTGCCGAGCCTCAGCCCGTGCGACGGAGACGTGATGCCGGAGCTGACGCATAAGATCACAGAAAAATATCCGGTAATTTATTTCCTGCACGGACATGGAAATGATTACCTTTGCTGGAGCCGTTTTACTTCCATCGAGCGTTATGTGGAGGAGCGGCGCATCGCAGCCGTCTTCTGTTCCGTCGGAAACAAGGCGTACATGAACGCCGAGTACGGCGAGAACTGGTTTGATCTCGTAGAGAAAGAACTGCCGGAATTTGTTGAAACGAATTTCCCGATTTCTGATAAGAAAGAGGACCGCTACGTTGCCGGTCTGTCGATGGGCGGCTACGGCGCACTCGTGCATGGTCTGAAGCATCCGGAGCGTTTCGCGGCAATCGGAGCATTTTCTCCGGCGGTTGTCATGCCGCAGATGGCAGAGGAGAACAGCGGAATTGCATTGGGACATACATTTCCGCCGATGATGAAGGCAGAGAATCTCGTAGACGATCTTCTTGCAACAAAGGCAGAGCTTCCAAAGATTTTTCTGTGCATCGGACACAACGATTTCCTCTATGAATCGGTAGAAGCCTTCCATCAGAAGCTGGTAAAGGATGGAGTGGAGCACCGCTACGACAGTGTGCCTGGCTATAAGCATGAGTGGGCATTCTGGGACCTTGAGCTTCCGATGTTCCTTGACTGGATTCCGAGAAATGATGCATATGCGAAAATGGACAGGCGCATGATGTAAACATGTGAATAGGAAACATGCAGACATGAAAGCACGAAATATACAAGCATGAAACATGTGAGCCTATGAAAGTGAGAAAACCCCGGTGTGACAAAAGTCACACCGGGGTTTTTGGAAGAAACAGTTATCAGATACTGAAATTTTGCCTGGTTCTGAACAGTTATGAATTTTACATCATTCCGTCTTTAATTATCTGGTGGTCACGCAGCAGCTTCTCGATCACAGTGCCCTGGATGACGTGCAGAACCGGTTTCTTCAGTGCATTAAGCGGACCAGGCAGCTGAATCTCAAGCGGAGATTTGCCGTCCATCAGTTTGACGCTGGAATCGAGCAGCTCGCGGATATCGTAAACACTTCCCCATACTTCTGGTACACCACGGTCAACACCGAGCAGTCCATAGACAGCTTCCATAGCGGTTCTGACAGAATACTCTGTTGTGAATACGGTATCACGCGGAGTATCGGCGAACTGTCCAAGGAATGCGAAGTTGACGCAGCCATCCGGGATGACATCCGGGCGGTCGCCCTTTGCACGCGGCATGAAGAATGCGGTGATGTACGGCATCATGGTCGGTACGCAGACTGCACTGTGCTCAGCCATCTCTTCGATCTGATCAGTCGGTACGCCGAGGTGATACAGCCATTCTTCTGTGATCTCTTTACCGGTGCAGTCCTTCATAGGCTTCTTGATGTAGTCGCCCGGCTTGTCGGTGAACAGGCCATAAACCCATACGCAGACCTTATCTTTATCCTGCTCCTTGAACTGTCCCTGACGGTTGATGGTCCAGCTTAAGAGCCAGGAAGAATCCTGACAGCTTACGATACCGCCGGTTACAACGTTGCCGCTCTTCGGATCACGCTTGCAGATGTTGGTGATGTACGGAATGATCCGGTCATCCAGTGTGGTAATGGTAGCGGACTCCCAGTTGGTCTTGGAGATATCGGAGCAGAATTTCTCCGGATGTCCAAAGGACGGATCCTGCTTTGCAATGTTTTTCCACAGACTCCAGCAGCCGCTGGTACGTACCTCTGCATCACCGTTCGGTGCGTGGTTCTGGTCGCCGTAAATTGTACCCTCAGTGCAGCTTCCGTTTGTGACGAAGACAAGATCATTTTCTGTGAGCAGAATGCCTTTTTCCACGCCATCTATCTTACATTCAATTGCAGAAGCGATCTTTTTGCCATTGCGGAATTCAAAGACAACGTTGGTAACTTCCGTATTGAACTGGAAGTGAACGCCTGCAGCCTCAAGATAACGCTGCATCGGAAGGATCAGGGACTCATACTGGTTGTATTTGGTGAATTTCAGGGCGCTGAAATCCGGAAGTCCGGAAATATGATGAATGAAACGCTGGAAGTACAGCTTCATCTCCAGTGCGCTGTGCCAGTTCTCGAATGCAAACATCGTTCTCCAGTACAGCCAGAACGTGGAGTTGAAGACTTCGTCATCAAATACATCCTCGATCGTCTTGTCGTAAAGATCCTCATCCTTTGTCATGAACAGCTTCATGATCTCCATGCAGCCCTTCTGACTTAAGTTGAAGCGTCCGTCCGTGTGTGCATCCTCTCCGCGGTTCTTGGTGGCACGGCACAGAGAATAGTTCGGATCATGCTTGTTCAGCCAGTAATACTCGTCAAGTACGGAAACACCTGGTGTCTCGATGGAAGGAATGCTGCGGAACAGATCCCAGAGGCACTCGAAATGGTTTTCCATCTCACGGCCGCCGCGCATGACATAACCGCGGCTCGGATCGAAGATACCGTCGCAGGCACCGCCGGCAATATCCATTGCCTCAAGAATATGGATATGATCGCCCGGCATCTGACCGTCACGTACGAGGAAGCAGGCTGCTGCAAGAGAAGCAAGGCCGCTGCCTACGATATAGGCATTTTTCTCATCAACGCCGTCTGGTTTTTCCGGGCGTGCAAATGCTTCGTAGTTTCCGTTGGAATAATAGATTCCCTTGCCGTTTTTGTCGTAACGGCCGCGTTCTGTGTTGCGGTAGCCGTTTGTGGCTGCCTGCTGTTTCTTTTTAGAAACCTCATCATTTTTTTTCTTTGTGAAGTATGCAGCTCCGAGTCCGGCTGCAAGTACAGATGCTGCTGCAAGTTTTTTGTTTGTCTTTGACATATAAAACTCCACCTTTCTATGTTTTGTGTCTTAATTTGTAACTGTTCAGAGCCAGGCAAAATTTCATAAAACAGGCGGAAAATGCTTGCATTTTTAAGCCTGTTTTTGAAATTTTATTTGGCGGATACGCCACACCGACGAAATGCGTAGCATTTTGGAGGTTGGCTCTGAACAGTTACCTTAATTTTTGTATTAGGATCACTGTGTTGATCTGTTTGATGGCATTATCATAGCGCAGGAAAAATAGTTTTTCCATTTACAAAACGGGAGGAATGATAAGTTTTTTATCATCCTGCCCGTTTTGTAAAGAAACTATTCTGTTTTTGTATCAGTCAAAGCAGATATTCGCAGCTCACGAAAAGCCTTTTTCAGACACGCTCTGGCTGCGCTCAAAGTTACGCAGGGAGTTCGTGATATTTCCGCTCATGGTAGTGCAGATGCAGTGAACAATTTCCTGATAATCTTCCTTCATGCCCTTTTTGATCCAGTCCAGCATCAGCCCCACAAAGCTGTACTTATAGAAATCGGCCACAAACTGCTTCTGCTCCTTTGTAACGTTCATTCCGGTGGATTTTTCTTCTACAACACCTTCGATCAGATTGTAGGTCAGGTGAAAAAGGTAGCTTTCGATCTGATCCCGGCTCAGTGCATGGTAAACATTTAAAATAAAAGGCTTGTTTTCCATGACAGCTTCAAAAATCTGCATCAGGCCATCCTGCCACGTATCGTGCGTTTTTTTGCCCTGCAGTGCCTGCGACGCGTCCTCAAAGCAGGCCCATTCAACGAGATCATAAATATCCTTGAAATGATAGTAAAAAGACATGCGGCTGATTCCACAGTCATTCGTCAGGTCGCTGATTGTGATTTTATCGACCGGTTTTTTTAACAGAAATTTTTTCAGGGACGCTTCAAGTGCGTATTTGGTTGCGTTTTGCATAGAGAACTCCTCCGTTTCTGCGTTGAAAAGTGGAAAGATCTGCGTAAAATAATCCGGAATCTCCGCTTCGACTGGCTCGCGCGGCAAATATAGTAGGAGTATAACATATCAAAGACGCGAAAGAGAAAAATAGATATAAAATGTCTCTTAATTTTTTGAAAACTTATGAGGAACGAAGGAAAGCGGCGCTTCAAGCCGGTTTATCATCTGGATCAAAGAGGATCTTCATTGGAAGAAATAAGGGATGGAAGCGGCTGACAGAACATCAAAACTGTGCTAAGATGAGGAAAAGAATCAAGAAGGCGAACAGGAGGAATTCAAATGGCAAAAGTAAGATTCAATGAAAATGAGGAAATTGTAAAACGCGTGAAGGAAGGCCTGAAGCAGAAGAGCGGTTACTGTCCGTGCCGCATCGGAAAACTGGAGGAAAACAAATGCATGTGCAAAGAATTCCGTGATCAGATTGCAGACCCGGAATTTGAGGGATACTGCCACTGCATGCTGTATTATAAGGAAAAATAAGGGGACAGGGAAAAACGGCATTGAGGAAGAGAGGACGGAGGAGATGCAGGAGTATCTGTAAGAAATCAGCCGGGCAAATCAAGTTTATAAAAGGAATGGACAGCGGTCGGACATGTTTCGGCGGCTGTTTTTTTGTCCCGGACAGTCACATAATTTTTGAAAAAATGCATAGGATAAATAAGAAAGGGAATGATAACGCTTCGGCAGAAAAGGAGAGTAAATGGATTTCAAAAAGATAACAGAAGTTCTGGTAACCGCAAAAGCGGTGCAGTACGTGATGATTGCAGTATTGCTGATCGGCGCTTTTTTTCTGCCGCGGCTTGCAGTAAAGCAGGAGACAGAGGCGGCGAGGCAGGAAGCAATGGCGGAGGTACAGCAGTTAAAAAACAGTCAGCAAAGCGGCGGGAACGCGCAGGCAGCAAAGGGCACGATCGTCCTTGACCCGGGCCACGGCGGTGACGACCCCGGCATGATCGGAGAGAGTGGAATCAATGAAAAAAAGCTGAATCTTATCTATGCAAAAAAGCTGCAGACACTTCTGGAGGCGAAGGGTTACCGTGTTGTGCTGACGCGTGAGACGGAGGAAGGGCTGTACGATGCGGATGCTGCACATAAAAAAGCGCAGGATATGCAGCGGCGCGTTGCAATCATCGCGGAAGAAGCTCCGCTGATCACCGTGAGCATCCACCAGAACAGCTATCAGGATCCGGCAGTGAGCGGCCCGCAGGTGTTTTATTATGAGCATTCGGCAGAGGGGCAAAAGCTGGCAAAAAGCATTCAGGACCGCATGAACAGCGAACTTTCAGAGGCACGTTCAAGAGTGGAAAAGAGCAATTCCAGCTATTACATTTTGAAGCGTTCGCAGGGAACCACGGTGATTGTGGAGTGCGGTTTTCTTTCAAATCCGGAGGAGGAGGCGAGACTGCAGGAAGAGGCGTATCAGGACCGGGTATGTGCAGCGGTGTGTGCGGGAATTTTACAATATCTTGACGAACATTCGGAGGCGGGCAGAATTGACCCGAGTCAGGCGCAGAATCCCCGGAAAATTCTGGAATCTTCCTTCGCTTTGTGATATTATAATTGTGTATGTCCTGCGTTGTTCCGTGAAGACGACTGAACTGACAGAAAACAATGACAGCGAACGCAGAGAACATGGCTGATTTTATCTGGAGCAGATTTCCTGAAATACATAAAAGCGGCGTCGGTTATTTGTGTACACAGTGGTGCCTGATTCGGTTAAAGAATGGCGGAAAAAGGGTCGTGGAAAAATCAGTGGCAGGGACAAAAGAAATGGAGGAATCTTATGGAAGAACAGTATTTTGCGCTGCTGATCGATGCAGATAATGTATCCGCAAAATATATTACGCCGATTCTGACCGAGCTTTCCAAATACGGCGTGATCACATACAAACGGATTTACGGGGACTGGACAAGTACCCTGAATGCTTCCTGGAAGCAGGAACTGCTGACGAATTCGATCACGCCGATCCAGCAGTTTAGCTACACGACAGGAAAGAATGCGACGGATTCTGCGATGATCATCGACGCAATGGATATTCTGTACACGAACGACGTAAACGGTTTTTGTATCGTATCGAGTGACAGTGATTTCACGAGGCTCGTCAGCCGCCTGAGAGAGAGCGGAAAAATGGTGATCGGAATGGGCGAAAATAAGACGCCGGAACCATTCCGCAAGGCGTGTGACAAGTTTACGATCCTGGAAAACCTGCTGGTCGAGAATGATCCGGGCACGGCGCAGGAAAAGGAGCCGGAGGATGGACTGAGCCGGGAAGCGATCGAGGACGAGATCATCCGGATTGTACTTGAAAATCAGGACAGCAACAAAGCAACCGGACTGGGAGAGGTCGGCAGCCGTCTTGTCAGCCTTTATCCGGATTTTGACGTGAGAAGCTACGGCTACAACATGCTCTCAAAATTTCTGGAGCAGTTTTCAAGGCTTCAGCTGGTCAAGCATGGAAACATTGTGAATGTGGCACTGCGGGAAGATGCAGGCATGAAGGAGACGATCGATGCCTACGTGCAGAGCATTGTACGAAAAGCCGGAAAAGACGGGATCGAGCTGAGCATCGTGGGCAATAAGGTCTATGAAAAATATAAGGAATTCAAGATACGGGACTACGGCTATGCTCAGTTCAACAAGTATATCAAGAGCCTTGAGCACATCGTGGTAGAACAAAATGGCGCGAAGCTGATCGCACGTTATAAGAAATAGAACGGGAGAAAAAAATGGAAAATGAACTTTTTGAGCATGCTCCGGTGCCGAAAGCGTACTTTACAATGGCGCTGCCGGTTGTCATGGGCATGGTGGTCAATCTTGTCTACAATATCGTAGACACCTTTTTTATTGCCAGAACACAGAATGCACAGCTGGTGGCCGGTGTATCCTTATGTGCACCGATCTTTACCTTAATGATCGCGCTCGGCGATATTTTCGGGCTTGGCGGCAGTTCTCTGATCTCCCGCCTGTTCGGTGAAAAGAAGAATGAAGAAGGAAAACGGGCGAGCGGATTCTGCTTTTATGCGGCGATCCTCTGCGGCGTGCTTGTGACGATTCTTCTTCTGCTTTTGAAGACACCGGTACTGCATCTGCTTGGAGCGACTGATGAGACGATCTGGTACGCCGGGCAGTATTACCAGTATCTTGCGCTTGGCGCACCGTTTATCATCGTTGCGCTCACACCGAGCAACCTGATCCGGACGGAGGGGCTTGCTCTGCAGTCGATGGCGGCGACGATTCTCGGAGCGGTTGTCAATATCATTCTCGACCCGGTTTTTATTTTCGGCCTGAATATGGGAGCAGGCGGAGCTGCGATCGCGACGGTGATCGGAAATGCGGCATCAGTAGTGCTTCTCGTTTATTTTGTCCGTACGAAGAGCCGGAAGCTGACGGTGTCACCGAAAAATATTAAAATCAGCGGTGCTGCGGTGGCGTCCATCCTGGCAATCGGCATTCCGGCCTCCGTCACAAACATCATGCAGAGCTTTGGGATTGCGCTGACAAACCGCTTCCTTGCCGATTACGGTACAGAAAAAGTGGCGGCGATGGGAATCGCGATGAAAGTCAATATGATCGTTGTGCTTGTGATGGTCGGCTTTGCATTTGGCGCACAGCCGCTTCTGGGCTATAATTATGGCGCGGGCAATAAAAAGCGTCTGAGGGAATTTATCCGGTTTGATCTGATGGTAGAAATCGGTTTTGCTATTGTATGTGCGCTGGTGCTTGCACTGCTCGCACCGCAGTTCGTACGCCTGTTTATGAAAGATGAATTGATCGTTCAGTCCGGAAGCCTGATGCTGCGCTGTCTGCTGATCTCATCACCGATGATCGCAGTCGTGCTGGTATTTACGACGCTGTTTCAGGCGGAAGGAAAAGCGCTCTCTGCCCTGATTCTTTCCATCAGCCGGCAGGGCGTAATCTTTGCCTGCTGTATCGCCGTATTAAAAATGCTGCTCGGCTATATGGGCGTGATCTGTGCGCAGGCAGTTTCAGATGTGATCACCGGTGTGATCGCGCTGGCGCTGTACTGGAAATCCATGCGGAAAAGCTGAGGGAAACGCAGAAAGAACGATCATGTGAGCAGCAGGACTGAGCAGATGATACAGAAATAAATGTGCGTTAAGAGATAAGAAACAAAAGAAAATGACAAAAATACAGCCGGAGTGAGATTGGAAAAATCTGCTCCGGCTGTATTATAGCAATCCTCTAAAATAATGCATCGTAATTCAGCACATCAGGGTGTGAAATCCTGCGTCAGATATCTTTGCCGTGCGTCATTCAGGAAGTGATCAATTAAGACTCTGGATGAAATACATACTGCTCCAGCCGCGCAAACGCCTCCTGCACGCGGGAGAGCGGAAGCGCAAGGTTCATCCGGATTCCGTATGTGCCGTGGAACGGTCGTCCGTCCTGCCATGCGACACCGACATCCCATCCGGCCTTCAGCAGTTCGTCCATCGTCTTTCCATGTGCCTTGCACCACGTTTCACAGTCAAGGAAGAGCATGTAGGTACCCTGCGGGCGGCTGACATGGATTCCCTGAGCATGCTCAGCAAGAAAGCTGCAAGCATAATCAATATTTTCAGTGAGCACGTGGCGCAGCTCGTCCACCCACTCCATTCCGGCATCTTTGTAAGCGCCGATCAGGGCGTGCATGGAGAGCACATTTGCCTCATTGTAGTGTGACTTGGAGGAGGCAGCCAGGAAGCGGTCGCGCAGATACGGATTGTAAATGATGTGATAGCTGCCGACCAGACCGGCGAGGTTGAAGGTCTTGCTCGGTGCATAGAATGCAAAAGTGCGCATTTTTGCGTCCTCGCTGACCGACTGGGTCGGAATGTGTGAAAATCCGTCAAGCGTCAGATCGGACCAGATTTCGTCCGAGATGACGAGACAGTCGTTGGCGCGGTAGACTTCCATGGCTTTTTCGATTTCCCATCGTTCCCAGACACGGCCGCAGGGATTGTGCGGGCTGCAGAAGATTGCCGCATGGATGTGATGCTCTTTGATCTTTGCATCCATATCCTCATAATCCATGCGCCAGATGTTATCTTCGTCGAGACAGAGCGGACTGTGAATGATCTGGTAGCCGTTGTTTGTCAGGCTTCCGGTAAAGCCGATGTAGGTCGGGCTGTGCAGCAGGACAGCATCGCCCGGCTGTGCACAGACTTTCAGTGCGGAAAGCACACCGCCGAGCACGCCGTTTTCGTAGCCGATGCATTCCTTTGTCAGAAAATCAATGCCGTTGCGTTCCCTCTGCCAGCGGATGATTGAATTGAAATATTCGTCAGTGAGAGAAAAGTAGCCGAATGCCGGGTGCTGTATTCTCTGAATGACGGCTTCCTGAATCGAAGGAGCCGTCGGAAAATTCATATCGGCCACCCACATTGGAATCACGTCAAATCCTTCCTGCGGCGCACCCGGTGCAAAGCCGCCGGTTCCGACTGCATCAACGGCGATCGCATCCTTTTCGTGACGGTCCATGACCGTTGTAAAATCGTATTTCATAAAAAAATCCTCCCGATGTAAGTTTAAAAATACACGTTGCTTCTGAATTCATTTCTGGAAAGGTGAAGCGGAGATTCGCAATCCGCCGCGCTTTCTGGCTGGAACTATTATACCGCAAAAACAGAAATCTGTAACGGGGGAGATGGGAAAATTCTGATAAATGATGCAATCGGTGGAGGCGAATGGGATATTTCAGGCAGATGTTCCGGAAGAAAGAAAAAATTGGAAGAAAAACAAACATGAAGCTGTTCATAAGTGCTGATATCGAGGGATGTGCAGGTCTGGCACTGACCGGTGAGACGCATAAAGCAGAAGCGGTATATCAGGCATTTGCAAAAGAGATGACAGAGGAAGTGCTGGCAGCCTGTGAAGCAGCCCGTGAAGCGGGTGCCGATGAGATTGTGGTAAGGGACGGACATGGAGATGCCTCCAATATTGATCCTCTGAGAATGCCGGACTATGTGACCCTGATCCGTGGAAAGAGCGGTCATCCCTACAATATGATGTACGGTATTGATGAGACCTTTGACGGTGTGCTTTACATCGGTTATCATGCTCCGGCCGGAGATCCTGAATTTGCAATCAGCCATACTTCTACCGGCAACAGTCTCTACATTCATCTGAACGGAAAAGTCATGAGCGAATGCATGCTCAACAGTTACACTGCCGCTTCCAAAGGCGTACCCGTTCTGTTCCTGTCAGGGGATGAGAAGATCTGCCGGCTGGCGAAGGAACTCGTACCTGGTATGCAGAAAGTTGATACGTTTACAAATAAACTGGAAACAGATCAATGGCTGGATGTTGTAACGGCACATTGTTTTGTAGTATATTAAGAAAGACAATAAACCTGAGAAGAGAGGAAAAAGAACTATGGATATACAGATGTTTGGCAAAATTTCAGATGCGTTCGGGCCCAGCGGCTTTGAAGAAGATGTGATCCGAACGATTGCCGGGTACTGTAAAGAATTTGAACTTTCCAATGATGCGATGAATAACCTTTATGCCCGTATGCCCGGAGCATCTGCGGAGCTTCCGGTCATTCAGCTGGATGCACATACGGATGAATGCGGTTTCATGGTGCAGAACATTCAGGACAACGGATGCCTGGGGATTCTTATGCTTGGAGGATTTCATCTTACAAGCCTTCCGGCTCATTCTGTATGGGTCAGGACAAGAACCGGAAAAATGGTTCGTGGAATCATCTGCGCAAAACCGGTTCATTTTATGACGGCTGCAGAGCGCGGCAGTCAGAGCCTTGAAATCGAAAAAATGTATGTCGATGTGGGAGCAACGAGCCGTGAGGAAGTAGAACAGGAGTATGGCATCCATATCGGGGATCCGATGGTGCCGGATGTATCTTTCTCTTATGATGAAGAGCATAAGATCTGTTTTGGCAAAGCATTTGACAACCGTGCCGGCTGTGCCTGTATTGTCGATACTATGAAAATGCTTTATGAAGACCGTGACAGATTACCTGTCAATGTGTTAGGTGCTTTTGCGGCACAGGAAGAAGTCGGTATGCGCGGGGCGACGGTGACCTCGCAGGTGGTGAAGCCGGATATGGCAATTGTCTTTGAGGGTTCTCCGTCCGACGATTTCTTCATCAGTGCCGGTCAGGCACAGGGGAGAATGAAGCACGGTGTCCAGATCCGCAGGATGGATAACAGCTATATTTCCAATACGGCATTTATGGATTATGCAGAGGAGATCGCCCAAAAGTACGGAATTAAGTTTCAGGAGACGGTACGAAGAGGCGGCAGCACCAATGCCGGTAAGATCAGCCTGACCGGAAAGGCCGTTCCTGTACTGGTGCTTGGCGTGCCATCCCGCTATGTGCACAGCCATTATAATTTCTGTGCGAAAGAAGACCTGGAAGCCGCCACAAAACTTGCGGCAAGTGTTATTCGTGAGCTGGATGCGGAACGGATACGTCATATCTGTCATCAGGATATTCTGGATCAGGTGAAATAGAGGAGTGCAGGTATGAGCAGACCGATCAGTGGCATCCGGAGGGACTTCTGGAATCTGCGCCTGAAATGAATAAACTGTTTCGAAATCTGGTAGAACGAAGTATGGAATATCAAAGCAGACGATAGAGAATGCGGCGCAGGAGAAGGACGAATCCAATTTCCGTATAAGATAATAAATATACTTTCAGGAGAAGCCACAGATCCGATTCTGTGGTTTTTCTCTGTAATAAGGTAACCGTTTGTTACCGTTCGCACCCTTGTGACGCCCCGATACTGTACGGGGCTGTTTTTCAAATACCTGTGAACAGTAACAAGAAAGCACGAAAAAATCAAAAAAAAATGGTTGACAATAGAAAAATATTGTGGTAGTTTTATAAAAAATTTAATCAACTAAACCGATGAAGCGGAGATAAAGACAGGGATGCGCGCACAGAGAGTCCGGGGAGCTGAGAGCCGGATCGAAAAGCAATCTGCCAAATGGACCGCAGAGGGCGCAGTCAAAGGCAAAAGCCGAGTATTCTGCGACGTAGGACATACGTCAGTTGTCTGGAATATATAGGTATTCCGCAAAGCGCACGGGTCGTTCCGTGAAGCAAGGTGGCACCGCGGGTGAAAAGAAAGTTTGAGCTCGTCCTTGACAGAACCAGAATTCTGTCGAGGACGGGCTTTTTGTGTTATTAGTTTCGGACGGCAGGAGCTGCGACAGCAGCGGAACATTCGCGAAGCGAATGGGTCTGTGGCCTGTGTTCGAGACGTCCATGTCAAAGCGGATATTCGCAATTCGCTTCGCTACTCGGTTAAAGAAACCCCAGGGGAGGAGATCACATGTATCCATCATTTGAAGAACTTACACAGCTTGCAGCGTGCGGCGTTTACCGGCGCATCCCGGTCTGCAAAGAGCTGTACGCGGACCGGTACACGCCGGTTGAGGTCATGAGAAAATTACGGCAGGCCAGCAGGCATTGCTACATGCTGGAGAGCGCAAGCCAGACGGAGGTCTGGGGGCGCTACACTTTCCTTGGGTATGATCCGACAATGGAGATCACGTGCACAGACGGTCTCGTAAAGATCAGCAAAAACGGTCCGGACGGCCTGGAAGAGGTGGAGCATCGGCAGGTAGCACATCCGGCCGATACACTTCGGGAGATCCTGAGGGCCTGTAAAAGCCCGGTACTGGAGAAAATGCCTCCATTTACGGGCGGTCTGGTAGGTTATTTTTCCTACGATTACATCAAGTACAGCGAGCCGAAGCTGAAGCTGGAAGATCATGAGCAGCAGGATTTCCGCGACATGGATCTGATGCTGTTTGATTCGGTTATTGCATTTGACCATTACAGACAGAAAGTGCTGCTGATCACAGGCGTGATGACAGACGGTGATTTGAAAAAAGCATATGAAGAAGCAGGAGCGCATCTCGATCAGATGGCACAGCTGATCCGTGAGGGCGAGCCAAAACAGTTTAAAAAATTAAAACTAGAATCAGAAATTAAGCCGCAGTTTCCAAAGGAGCGCTACAGTGCGATGGTGGAAAAAGCAAAGCACTACATTCATGAAGGCGATATTTTTCAGGTGGTGCTTTCGAATCCGATGCGGGCAAAAGCGAGCGGCAGCCTGTTTGATACGTATCGGGCGTTGAGGGCGACGAATCCTTCTCCTTATATGTTTTACTTTTCCAGCGATGATATCGAGCTTGCGGGCGCTTCGCCGGAGACGCTGGCGAAGCTGGACAATGGAAAGCTGAGTACCTTCCCGCTGGCCGGTACGAGACCGAGAGGAAAAGATTCCGGTGAGGATGAGGCACTGGAGAGGGAGCTTCTGGCTGATGAAAAAGAGCGCGCAGAACACAATATGCTCGTAGACCTTGGACGGAACGACATCGGAAAGATCAGCCGGATCGGCAGCGTACACGTAGAAAAATATATGGAGATTGAGCGGTTTTCCCACGTCATGCACATCGGTTCGACTGTGACAGGACTGATCCGGGAAGATAAAGATGCCGTTGATGCGGTGGATGCGATTCTTCCGGCGGGCACGCTCTCAGGAGCACCGAAATTCCGGGCCTGCCAGATCATTGAAGAACTGGAGCAGAGCAAGCGGGGCATTTACGGAGGGGCGGTCGGCTATCTGGATTTTGCCGGCAACCTTGATACCTGCATTGCAATCCGCCTGGTCTATAAGAAAAACGGAGAGATCTGTATCCGCTCCGGAGCAGGAATCGTGGCAGACAGTGTGCCGGAAAAAGAATTTGAAGAGTGCTGCAACAAGGCAAAGGCCGTACGCGTAGCGATTGAAAGGGCAGAGGAGGGACTGGAATGATTTTACTGATCGATAACTATGACAGTTTTTCTTACAATCTGTATCAGCTGATCGGTTCTGTGGAGCCGGAGGTCAAAGTGATCCGAAACGATGACTGTACACTGGGGGAGATCGAAGCGATGCAGCCGGAAGCGCTGATCCTTTCCCCGGGTCCTGGCAGGCCGGAGGACGCGGGAATCTGTATTCCGGCAATCCGGTATTTCGCCGGAAAGCTGCCGATTCTCGGCGTCTGCCTGGGTCATCAGGCGATCTGTGAGGCATTTGGCGGCACAGTTTCTTACGCAAAACAGCTGATGCATGGCAAACAGAAGGAGATCCGCCAGTGCGCAGAAAACAGATTGTTTCGGGATCTGCCGGAGACGTTTCCGGCGGCAAGATATCATTCCCTTGCTGCTGTGCGTGACACACTTCCGGAGGAACTTCTTGTTACAGCAAAGTCAGAGGACGGGGAAGTCATGGCAGTGGAACATCAGAAGTTTCAGGTGTTCGGTGTACAGTTTCATCCGGAATCGGTCATGACACCGGACGGACGGAAAATGATTGAGAATTTTATGAAGGCAGCACGGGGGTAAGCAGCCAACAGGGTAGAAATTAAGATTCCGAGAGTACATCATCAAAAACGAGGAGGAAGCAGACATGATTAAAGAAGCGATTATCAAACTTGCAAAAAAGCAGGATCTTACGTACACAGAAGCAGAAGCAGTGATGAATGAGATTATGAGCGGCGGGGCGACACCGGTACAGATGGCTTCTTATCTGACGGCGCTGTCGATGAAGGGCGAGACGATCGATGAGATCACAGCCTCGGCGGCCGGCATGCGTGCACACGGCGTGCGGCTGCTGCATGAGATGGATGTACTGGAAATCGTCGGAACGGGCGGAGACGGATCGAATTCCTTCAATATATCGACCACATCCTCCCTTGTGATCGCAGCAGGCGGTGTGCCGGTGGCAAAACACGGCAACCGGGCAGCGTCCTCCAAGTGCGGCGCAGCAGACGTGCTCGAGGCACTCGGCGTGAAGATCACGATCTCACCGGAGAAGAGCAAAGAGCTTCTGGAAAAGATCGGTATCTGTTTCCTGTTTGCACAGAAGTATCACGCGGCGATGCGGTTTGTGGCTCCGGTGCGCAAGGAACTCGGTATCCGCACGGTGTTTAATATTCTTGGACCGCTCAGTAATCCGGCCGGTGCAAACATGGAGCTGATGGGCGTTTACGATGCATCGCTCGTGGAGCCGCTGGCACAGGTAATGGCAAATCTCGGCGTGGTGCGGGGCATGGTTGTTTACGGGCAGGACAGCCTGGACGAAATCTCAATGAGCGCACCGACGACAGTATGCGAGATCAAAGACGGCAGCTTTACAACGTATGAGCTGACACCGGAGCAGTTTGGATATACAAGATGCGGCAAAGAGGAGCTGCAGGGCGGTCTTCCGGCAGAAAATGCGCAGATCACGCTTGACATTGTAAATGGAAAAGAGCGGGGCGCAAGGCGGCAGGCAGTCTGCTTAAATGCAGGCGCGGCGCTTTATATCGCGGGAAAGGCCGATACGGTTGAGGCAGGCGTGCGAAAGGCAGAGCAGCTGCTGGATACAGGCGCGGCAAAACGGAAACTGGAAGAGTTTGTCCGCGAGTCGAACGCAGAGGAGTAAGCCATGAACATTCTGGAAGAAATCGCAGTGAAAACGAGAGAGCGGATCGCACAGGAAAAACGGCAGGTTCCGCAGGAAGTGCTTCTGGAAAAAATAAAGGAGCGGGAGTCGCTGGAACAAAGCGGAGAAAAGAAGCGACCGGTGCGGACGTTTCTGGAGGCACTGCAGAAGCCGGGCATGTCTTATATCTGCGAGGTAAAAAAGGCCTCCCCGTCAAAAGGCCTCATCGCGCCGGACTTCCCGTACACTGCAATCGCAAAGGAGTACGAAGACTCCGGTGCTTCCGCAATTTCCTGCCTGACCGAGCCGTTTTGGTTTTTAGGATCAGACCGGTATCTGGAAGCGATCACCGATGAGGTGATGATTCCGGTGCTGCGCAAGGATTTTACGGTAGATCCGTATATGATTGCACAGGCACGCAGTCTTGGTGCCTCTGCTGTGCTTCTGATCTGCGCGCTCCTCGATGACGCACAGCTGAAAGATTACCGGCAGTATGCGGAGTCGTTTGGAATGGACGCACTGGTGGAAGCGCACGATGAAGAAGAAGTACAGCGGGCGCTTGGGAGCGGGGCAAAGATCATCGGCGTCAATAACCGCGATCTGCGTACCTTTGAGGTGGATGTGAAAAACAGCATCCGGCTGCGGGAGCTGGCTCCGTCGGACACCGTTTTCGTATCCGAGAGCGGCATCAAAACATCGAAAGACATTAAGCGGCTGTATGAGAATCACGTCGATGCGGTGCTGATCGGTGAGACACTGATGCGAAGCCAGGACAAGAAAAAGATGCTGGAGGAGTTAAACGGTGGAGCGCTCGCAAAGTAGATAGAAAAACACAATGGGTACAGGACGGATTCAGAAAGGCAAAACCAGGAATCCGCAGAATGGAAAAGGCTGCAGGACAGCAGGGGGAAAAATGGCAAGAATAAAATTATGCGGGATGTCACGGATGGAGGACATCGCGGCGGTCAATGAGATCCGGCCGGAGTTCTGCGGATTCGTGATTGAGGTGCTAAAAAGCCGCAGAAATGTGAGCGCTGTACAGGTGGAAAGATTAAGCGCTGCGCTTGCCCCGGGAATCGTCCCGGTCGGTGTATTCGTAAATGCCGAGGTAAGTCTGGTGGCTGATCTGCTGAACCGTGGTGTGATCGGGGCGGCTCAGCTGCACGGGCAGGAGGACGAAGCGTACATCAGCCGTCTGCGTAACAGAATAAAGGCAGATGTACCGCTGATCCAGGCATTTTCGATTCGAACGAAGGAAGATGTGCTCCGCGCAGTAAAAAGCAGCGCCGATCTGATTTTGCTTGATCAGGGAAGCGGCGGCAGCGGCCGAACGTTTGACTGGTCGCTGGCGGACGCGGTGGATCGTCCGTTTTTCCTCGCCGGAGGGCTTGGAAGCGGGAATCTTGCACAGGCAATCAGAGCGGTAAAACCGTGGGCTGTGGATTTAAGCAGCGCACTTGAGACGGACGGATACAAAGATCCGAAAAAGATGCGGGAAGCAGTACAGATCGTGCGGACGACAGAAAGTTAGTTGATACACAAAGAAGATGCGTTATTTTAGAAACCAGGGGAGGAGACACAACATGTCAAAAGGAAGATTTGGTATTCATGGAGGCCAGTACATTCCGGAAACACTGATGAACGCAGTGATCGAACTGGAAGAAGCCTACAATCACTATAAGGATGATCCGGAATTTAACCGGGAGCTGACAGAATTGCTGAACGAATATGCGGGGCGGCCGTCACGGCTGTATTATGCGGCACATATGACCGAGGATCTCGGCGGCGCAAAGGTTTATCTGAAACGAGAAGACCTGAACCACACAGGAGCGCACAAGATCAACAACGTGCTCGGCCAGGTACTGCTCGCGAAGAAAATGGGAAAGACACGTGTCATCGCGGAGACCGGAGCAGGCCAGCACGGCGTGGCGACTGCGACAGCGGCGGCACTGATGGGAATGGAATGCGAGGTGTTCATGGGTGAGGAGGACACAAAGCGTCAGGCGCTCAATGTTTACCGCATGCGGCTCCTTGGAGCAAAGGTGCACGCAGTCACTTCCGGTACGGCTACCTTAAAGGATGCCGTTTCTGAGACGATGCGCGAGTGGACGAACCGGATCGCAGATACGCATTATGTGCTCGGATCGGTTATGGGTCCGCATCCGTTTCCGACGATCGTGCGGGATTTCCAGGCGGTGATCTCAAAAGAGATCAGGGAACAGATGCTGGAAAAAGAGGGAAAACTTCCGGATGCGGTACTTGCCTGCGTCGGCGGCGGTTCCAATGCGATCGGTACGTTTTACCATTTCATTGAGGATAAGGATGTGCGGCTGATCGGCTGCGAGGCGGCAGGACGCGGAATCAATACCGCAGAAACCGCGGCGACGATTGCAACCGGAAGGCCTGGCATTTTCCACGGAATGAAATCTTACTTCTGCCAGGACGAATACGGGCAGATCGCACCGGTGTACTCAATCTCGGCAGGGCTTGACTATCCGGGAATCGGACCGGAGCACGCATATCTGTACGATATCGGACGCGCAGAATACGTGCCGGTGACAGATGAGGAAGCGGTGGAAGCATTTGAGTATCTGTCCCGGATCGAGGGCATCATCCCGGCGATCGAGAGTGCACACGCCGTTGCATACGCAAGAAAGATCGTTCCGCAGATGCGAAAGGATCAGTGCGTGGTAATCACGATTTCCGGACGAGGCGACAAGGACTGCGCGGCGATCGCACGGTACAGAGGGGAGGATCTTCATGAATAAGAGAATTACAGAAGCATTTGCGCATGGCAAAGCATTTATTCCGTTTATTACCTGCGGGGATCCGTCACTTGAGGTGACGGAACAGCTCGTCTATGCACTGGAGGAGGCAGGCGCGGACCTGATCGAGCTTGGCATTCCGTTTTCCGATCCGACGGCAGAAGGACCGGTCATTCAGGCGGCGAATGTCCGTGCACTTGCCGGCGGTGTCACAACCGACAAAATTTTTGAGATGGTAGAAAAGATCCGCAAAAGGACAGCGATCCCGATGGTATTTATGACGTATGCAAACGTCGTTTTTTCCTACGGAACCGAGCGTTTTGTAAAAAAAGCGGCAGATATTGGTATGGACGGACTGATCCTGCCGGATGTGCCATTTGAAGAAAAGGAAGAATTTGATTCAGTGTGCCGTGCGCACGGCCTGGGTCTGATCTCATTGATCGCGCCGACCTCCCATGAGCGGATCGCACGGATCGCAAGAGAGGCGGAAGGATTTGTCTACTGCGTTTCCTCGCTCGGTGTGACCGGAATGCGTTCCAGCATCACGACCGATATCGGGGCAATGGTGAAGCTGGTAAAGGCTGAAAAAGACATTCCGTGTGCAGTTGGCTTCGGTATTTCAACGCCGGAGCAGGCGAAAAAAATGGCGGATCAGTCAGACGGAGCGATTGTCGGTTCCGCGATCGTGAAGCTCTGCGGGCAGTATGGCAAAGACTGCGTGCCGTATGTGGCAGCGTACGTGAAAGAGATGAAGGACGCGCTGCGGTGAGAATAAAAAGAAGTCTGTTTCATATTTGGAGAAAACAGACTTCTTTTTTTCAGTGAAATATCATATCATTTTTGAAATATTTTTTGCATCAGGACAGCCTGATATTCTTAAACAGCGATCCAAGAGAAGTCGTAGCTTCCTCCGTCTCCGGCATCTCGTACGTCTCTTCCTCAATCTCGACTGCAGCAACATCCTCGAGTGCCTTCATGCTCAGACTGATTTTTCCGTCTTTGACCGCGATGACTTTTACTTTTACCTTCTGGCCTTCTTTGAGAACAGCACCTGGATGCTTGATGCGCTTGTCGCAGATCTGAGAGATATGAACGAGTCCGCTCAGACCGTTTCCGAGGTCAATGAATGCGCCGTACGGCATCAGGGATTCTACGGTTCCCTCGGTGACAAGGCCGACCTCAACGTTAGAAACGCGCTGCTTGCGGTTTTCTGCTTCCTTCTCACGCAGGATTTCTTTTGCGGAGAGCACAAGCTTCTGATCCTCCGGATCTGCAGTGATGACGCGCACCTCGATTTCCTTTCCAACCCACTCATCCGGATTTTCAACGTATCCTAAAGAAAGCTTGGAAGCCGGGATAAATCCGCGGATGCCCTCAACATACGCAACAACTCCGCTCTTTACTGCTTCACTGATCTTTACTTTGATGTTGGACTGATCCTTCAGAAGCTGCGTCAGACGCTCCCAGCCAAGGACTGCGGCTGCCTCTTTCATGGAGAGAAGGATATGACCTCTGCCATCATCTCTGCGGATGACTGTAGCGGAGATGGTCTGACCCATTTCCACATCACGGAATGTGAAGTTCGGATCGTCGCTTGCGTCCTCAAGACGGATGATGCCGTCAGTGAAGGAGCCGAAATCCAGCGTAATCTCCGTCTCAGAAATGCCGATGACAGTGCCGGTCATGATGTCGCCCTCATGGATCGGCTTCATGGAAGCGGCGATCTCTGCCTCATAATCCGCCATGGTTTCTTCTTTCTCCGGAGCGGCTGCGGTGGCCTCTTTTAATTCTTCTTTGATTTCTTCACTCATGTGTTATACCTCTTTTCGAATTCTTTCTATACATTGTAGCACACGAAGCGATCAGAAACCAACATTATTTGGTAAAAATGCAGAAAACAGTTTCAAAAAATGCGCTGAGGTGGTATACTAGGTTCGATTGGAAAGGCAGGAACTTATTATGCAGACAATAATAGCAGTCATGCACGACGGGATTGATGAGACGCAGATCCGGCGTGCTGGAGATATACTGAAAGAAGGCGGGCTTGTAGCCTTTCCGACTGAGACAGTATACGGACTCGGCGGAAATGCGCTCGATGCGCAGGCTTCAGCCAAAATATACGCGGCAAAGGGAAGACCGTCGGACAATCCGCTCATTGTGCATATCGCGGATTGGGATGCGATTTATAAGATCGCTTCCGAGATTCCGCCAGAAGCGAAAAAACTGGCGGATGCATTCTGGCCGGGACCGCTGACCATGATCCTGAAAAAATCAGACGCGGTGCCGATGGCTACGACCGGAGGGCTGGACACGGTAGCGATCCGGATGCCGAGTAATGAGGTGGCGCGTGCGCTGATCCGTGCGGGCGGCGGTTATGTGGCGGCTCCAAGTGCCAATACGTCCGGAAGACCGAGTCCGACATGTGCGGCCCATGTGGCACAGGATCTTGGCGGAAAGATCGAGATGATCATCGACGGAGGCAATGCCAATATCGGGCTGGAATCGACGATCGTAGATCTGACCGAGGGCAAACCGACAATCCTGCGGCCAGGCTACATCAATCAGGAAATGCTGGAGCAGGTGCTGGATGAAGTGGAAATGGACCGGGGGCTGATCTCACCGGATTCCAATGTGCATCCGAAAGCACCGGGGATGAAATACCGCCATTATGCGCCGAAAGCAGATCTGATCATTGTGGAGGGCGAAGCGGCGCGGGTGCGCGAAAAGATTAATGAGCTTGTCACAGAAAACCTTGCAGCAGGGAAAAAAGCGGGTGTGATCGGAACGGATGAGTCTCTTCTATATTATAAGGAGGGGGATGTGCGCTCGATCGGTTCCCGCAAAGAGGAAATTACGATCGCACAGCATCTGTACAGCATTCTGCGCGACTTTGATGAATCGGATATCTCCGTGATCTACTCCGAATCCTTTGAGACGCCAAAGATCGGCCAGGCGATCATGAATCGTCTGATCAAAGCGGCAGGACACCAGATCATTAAAGTATGAGGAAAGCAGGGAGCAGAGGCAGTGAAACGATACGACAGGCTGATTTTTGTAAGCAGCAGTGATACCTCTGTCGGACCGATGGCAGAGGCGATCCTGCAGAGCAAATATCTGCTTGAGGAGCTGGAAATTACGTCAAAGGGCGTGGTGGTTCTTTTTCCGGAGCCGATCAATCCGAAAGCAGAGGCGATTCTGGTCAGCAATGGACTGACGATGAAGGATCACATGAGTGACCCGCTGGTAAAAGAGGATGCAGGGGAACGTACCCTGCTGCTGGCGGTAAGCGAAGAGGTAAAGCAGAAGGTACGCACAGAATTCGGAGACGAATTTGCCGACAGCATGCAGGTGCTGAATACATTCGTTGGGGTGCCGCAGGAGATTTTTAATCCATATGGCGGTTCTCTGGCAGATTATGGGCAGTGTTTTACCGAACTGGAGACATTGATTTCAAAGCTGGTAGTACAGCTCAATGAGGAGGAATTACTATGTTAGCACTGGGGTGTGACCAGGCCGGCTACGGTCTGATGCAGGAAGTAAAAAAACACCTGGATGAGAGAGGGCTTAAGTATGTCGACTGTGGTACATACTCCGAAGACTCCGTGGATTATCCGGTTTACTCCAAAAAGGTGGTAAAAGAGATCCTGGAGGGAAGATGTGACCGCGGTATCCTGATCTGCGGCACAGGCATTGGCATTTCGATCACCGCAAACCGTTATAAGGGGATCCGTGCAGCACTGTGCGGAGACTGCTTCAGCGCGGAGGCGACGAGACTTCACAACGATGCGAACATTCTTGCCATGGGTGCACGTGTAGTGGGAACGGGACTTGCACTTAAGATTGTGGATACGTTTCTGGATACACCATTTTCCGGTGCAGAGCGTCATGCACGCCGGATCCGCATGATCGACGAGGATTAATCAGACACGATGATGCTTATGATTCTGCAAACAGCGAGGCGGATTGCGAATATCCGCTTTGGTTATACAAAAGGAAAGAAAGAGGAAAAAGAAAATGCAGAAAGTAATGATTATGGACCATCCGCTGATTCAGCACAAGATCGGACTGATCCGAAGAAAGGACACCGGATCTAGAGATTTCCGTGCCCTGATCAGTGAGATCGCAATGTATATGTGCTATGAGGCGACGAGAGATCTGAAGCTTCAGGATGTAGAGATCGAGACACCGATCTGCAAAACGACGGCGAAAGAACTCAGCGGAAAGAAACTGGCTGTTGCTCCGATTCTGCGAGCAGGTCTTGGCATGGTGGACGGTATGCTGGCAATGATTCCGGCAGCAAAGGTAGGCCATATCGGTCTGTACCGTGATCCGGAGACATTAAAACCGGTTGAGTATTATTGCAAGCTTCCGGCAGATTCCAACGAGAGGGAAGTATTCGTCGTAGACCCGATGTTGGCAACCGGCGGTTCTTCCATCGCAGCGATCCAGATGCTCAAGGACAAGGGCGTAAAGAATATCCGCTTCATGTGCATCATCGCAGCTCCGGAAGGACTTGAGGCAATGAAAAAAGCACACCCGGATGTAGATATCTACGTAGGTGCGCTGGATGATCACCTCAACGATCATGGCTACATCGTTCCGGGACTTGGAGACGCAGGCGACCGTATCTTCGGTACAAAATAAGCACAAACAAAGTGAGAGGCAGGTGCGGGAGTACCTGCCTTTTCTGCGGCCTTAAAAACTTTTTAAGAATCTTGAGTCTTTACGTGGATTGCGGATTGTATTATACTGTGAGACAGGGTAGAAGCGATAAAGATTCATATGATTGCTTCTGTAAGCAGATCGTTCAGTGTCAGGTTTTGGAAATTCCACCTGAGTCTGAACGGGACTATATATAATAGGAAGAAACACATTCAAAAATGATTCAAAACATCATTTGTAATTGTTCAGAGCCAAGCAAAATTTCATAAAACAGGCGGAAAATGCTTGCATTTTAACCGAATAAACTGCGAGGCAGTTATTCGGTTATGAGCAAGTAGCGAAAGCGGATTGCGAATATCTGCTTGATTCCTGTTTTTGAAATTTTATTTGGCGGATACGCCACACCGACGAAATGCGTAGCATTTTGGAGGTTGGCTCTGAACAGTTACCATCATTTTTTGGAAAGGAGAGGATTTGATGAATACGGGATTTAAAAGAATAGCGGCCTCTTTTCTGTCTGCGGCAATGCTGTTCCAGCAGTGTGCAGTGACAGGTATCGCGCAGGAGGAGCAGACATCAGAAGCACAGACGCAGGCGGCTGCACAGAATGAAACGCAGACAGAGGTGCAGACACAGGCCGCATCGGAAGAAGCACAATCAGCAGAGCCGGAGACGCAGGCACCGACCGAGCCACAGACACAGGCACCGACCGAGCCGCAGACACAGGCACCGACCGAGCCGGAGACGCAGGCACCGACGGAACCGCAGACGCAGGCACCGACCGAGCCGGAGACGCAGGCACCGACCGAGCCGGAGACGCAGGCACCGACCGAACCGGAGACGCAGCCTGCAACAGAGACCGAGACACAGGCTCCGACTGAGACAGAGACAGAGACTTCTTCTGAGACAGAGACGGAGAAAGAAACCGAAACGGAAAAACAGACAGAGCGCTCCGAGCGCGTCAACGATGGCGAGAAAATTGAATTGCAGACACTGCGGCAGGGACTGAAAGGTGCAGTTCCGTATCTCTTCGCAGCGCAGGAAGTAAATGGCGCAGATTCCCTTGCAAAATCAGAGGAGATTGCATCCGGAGACGCAGGCCGTACTGCACTTTCCGGGCTGGAAAATCTTTCTGAAAAGCTTGCGGACGGAAAGTCCACTTCAAGAGTGCGTGTGATTAATGTCTATGCAGACAAAGACGGAACACTTGACACAAAGCAGTTGAAAGATGCATTTCAGAGCGAGACGATCGACGTGACCAATCAGTACGTGGTCGTCAATGTGATCGCGGACCAGAAAGATCAAAACCTTGATTTCTCCGGTTACACAATGGTAAATGCAGGTCAGACGGTGCGTTACACCGATGAGACACAGCCGGGCGATATCCTTTACAATTTTGCATGGCTTGACGGAGAAAATTATGCTCCGTTTGAAGGAACGGTGACGCTGACGGGCACGGAAGTACTACAGGGTACTTTCCTCGCACCGGAAGGTGACGTGGAAGTGAAGTCAAATCTGGCGGGTGCCGTTTATGCGGATAAGATTACAGTGGCGGACAGCGTTTCAGATCTGAAGCGGATCGTGCTGATTGAGGGTGCGAAGGCGGAGGAGACGGAGTCCGAGAGCGAGACAGAAGCTACCACAGAGACCGAGACAGAAGCTACCACAGAGACCGAGACAGAAGCTACCACAGAGACCGAGACAGAAGCTACCACTGAGACAGCGGCAGAGACAGAGACTGAGGTCACAAGCGAAACGACTGCAGAGACCGAGACTGAGGTCACAAGCGAAACGACTGCAGAGGCCGAGACTGAGGTCACAAGCGAAACGACTGCAGAGACAGAGACTGAGGTCACAAGCGAAACGACTGCAGAGACCGAGACTGAGGTCACAAGCGAAATAACTACGGAGACCGAGACGGAATCCGAAGCAGTGATCGAGCCGACAACGGAAGCTCCGCAGCAGACGGAGGAAACGGAAACTCCGCAGAGTGAGACAGCGGGCGATTCTATGATCACAATCGACGATGGAATTTCCCTCTACTCTTTCCTGAGCACGCGGGCGATCGCCACATGGAGTTCCCAAAAAGGTGTTGAACTGAAATTTAAACTGACCGATGCGGACGATGCAAAGGATCAGGCACTGGCAGGCGGCGAGGCAGTAATCCGTTCTGTGGATGAGCTTTACGATGAAGATGGAACGCAGATTTTCAAAAAAGATGACGAGGCAGCAAAGCTTACCTGGAGCAAAGCCTCCGAGGTATCGGCAAAGCTTCATTACAGCGGATCCTATTATCTGGAGGTGACCAAAGCACCGGCTGTTTCCGGCGGAACGGAATCGTACGTCATTCCATCCCGTATCTATTTTTACATTGACGAGAATGGAAAGCCGGTCTTTGAAGGGAGCGGCAGCTGGTACACCTGGAGCAAAAATGTGCTTTCGATTGACCTTGCAAAGACAGAAAAGGTGCAGGCAAAGCTGCGGCTCACCGGTCAGAAAGCAGACGGAAAGAGCGATGGTAAATTACTTTCCGGAGCAGCATTTGTCCTGAAAAATGAAGACGGACAGATCATCCGGGATGAAAAGGGATATCCAAAATACTATATCAGCTTTAACGGCGAGGAAGTCAGCATAAACGGACTGGAGGCAGGCACGTACCTGCTGTCCGAGATTTCCGCACCGAAAGGATACCAGCCGGCGGCAGACCGGAAATTTACGATAGAGGCAGACGCAGCCGCGCCGGTAGAGCTGATCGTGTCAAATGCAAAGACAGCATCCGACGCACAGACGCTGGAACTGACCGCACAGAGCACTTTTAATCAGACGGTATTGACCTCAGAATATGAGGATCACTATTATGTGGCACTGTTCCAGGACAAAGCGCTGAAGAAAAAAGTAAGCAATGTCATCACGCTGACTTATGCGGAAGGAAAAACGACAACGGCAAAAGCGGCAGTTGCAGGCGTGGAGAAAGGAACGTATTATCTTGCACCGACCGATGAGTTTGGCGATCCGGTCAGTGATGAGTCCTTTAATCTGGTGCAGAAAGGCGAGACAGCCAAAGAGAACCAGAGCTATACGACGATTACGGTAAAGAAAACAGAGAGCGGAAAAGAAGCCGTAGCCCTGGAATACCAGTATACAGAATATCCGGCCGATGATTTCAGTTATGAGGCATCGATTACCCTGATAAAGCAGGTAAAGAATTACGATGGAAAAGCGAAAAAAGTGACAGAAGACTTTTACGCAATGCTCTACACAGACGCAGATCACGAGGAAGCACTTCTGGAGGAGCCGGTTAAGCTGGCACTGAAAGATGCCGCATCCGTAAAAGAGACTGTAAAAGTAAAAATGACTGACAGCAGTGTGCCGGTGTGGATGGCAGAGGTCGATAAAGACGGAAATCTGATCACGTCCGATAAGGATGAATTCCTTTACACTGTTACGTATCCGGGACATGCAGACGGTAAGCTCACCGTAGTATGCGGAGAGAAAACAGAAGGTACCCTGCAGAACCAGCTGAACAATTCAACAGTAAAGATTCAGGTGGAGGATGAAAAAGGAACCCTTCTTTCCGGAGCAAAGCTTGTACTGAAAAAGCAGGAAACAGGAGAGGTCGTACCGGTAAACCAGAAGGCAGTCTTTGAATCGACCGGAAAAGCTCTGGTACTGGAGAACAAGCTGGAAAATGGCACCTCTTATATTCTGACAGAGCTGACCGCGCCGGATGGCTACAGCAATACGGAAGATGTGATATTTACCGCGGAAGAGGCACAGACGGTAGAGGTTATTCTGACAAATAAGAAAGCCAAAGGAAACAATACGCTGACTGTCATGAAACAGGTCTACAGCGGAGAGCATCAGGTGTACGCACAGGATACAGCCGCCGGAACGTATGCGCAGGAAGGCTGTTACACCTATTACACCGCACTTTATGCAGATGCAAAGCGGACGAAGAAAGTCAGTGATGTAAAAGAGATTACAGTAAATGGTCTGAGCGGCACGGCTGCATTTGGCAAGCTGGAAAACGGCACTTACTATCTGGGCGAGACCGATCAGTACGGAAATGTAGTTGAGAGCAGCAACAGCTGCACCGTGAAATACACGAATGCGGGCAAGCTGCAGATCAAAGGAAATGCGACCGCAGAGATCCAGAATGTTTATTCGGAGCTTCCGAGAGGTTACCGTTACACGGCGACCTTAACGATCACGAAAAAACTGCAGAATTCTTCCGGCGAGGCAGAAGCCGCATCGAAGACATTCTATGCAGGCATTTACCGTACGCAGGATTACAGCGATACGCCGACCATCATTCCGGTTACGCTGAACAATGCTTCAGAGGCATCAGAGCGCAGAAGAATTCTGCTTCCTGGCAGCGATGATCTGAACTACTACATCGCAGAGATAAATGAGCAGGGACAGCGGATTACAGACAATTCTGATTTCGGTTATGTGCCGACGATCGATCAGCCGCAGCTGACCGTCAAAAAGGGAGAAGATGCCAGCGTGACAATCACGAACAAGACAAAGATTTCGAAGGTAACGCTGTATCTGACCAAGAAGGTCTACAAGGGAACTTCCCAGTACGCGGTCAACGAGACCTTCTACGCCGGACTGTTTAAAGATCCGGAGTTCACACAGCTGTATGCAAACCCGATCCCGATGCAGTTAAACGGCAAGAGCGAACTGACACTGAAGCTGACGCTGAATCTTGGCTCTGCATCTGAGGCGAAGATTTATGTGGCTGAGGTGGACAAAAACGGAAAGCTTGTCAAGAGCAGCAAGGAATTCGGCTACGATATCCGAGTGGTAAATGCAACGGCCTCCTTCAGTCAGGACCGCACCGAAGTACAGTCGATCCTGCTGAACGCAGTCTACGGTTCCGTAAACGATGATGACTGGAGAAGCATCGAGAACAAAGATGACAACAACATCGGTGATGAGCCGGGCGGAAGCGGTTATTCCTCAAACGGAAGCGGTGGAAGCACGAACGGCGATGTATCGACCGGAGACGAGACACCGATACTTCCAAATGTAGCAGTGCTTGTGGCATCCGTGGTTGTGATCCTTGGACTGGTTCTCACCTCAAAGAAAAAGAAACACAGAAAATAAAACATAGAACATAGAACAGTATTCTCAACCCTATTATAATAGGAAGAAACACCTTCGCCAAAACGCGCAGAGCGGGAAGCGGAGGTGTTTTTTGTTACTGTCTGGAGTCAGTGGGAGTGCGGCTTTGAACAGGAAAAGAGAAATTTGACATTGGGAGAAGCACAGGCTCATAAAATGAATAAAGAGAATGGCGGGAAGCAATACAAACTATCATGCAGTTATTTTTAAACATATCAAAATTAATCCTTCCAATGCTCATCGTTTCCATCATCGCTTTTGGCATGTGGAAAAAGATCCCGGTTTATGACAGCTTTGTGGAAGGGGCGGAAGCAGGGATGAAGACGGTATTGCATCTCATCCCGACCATGATCGGACTGATGCTGGCGACCGGTGTGCTGCGGGCTTCGGGATTTCTGGATCTGATTGCTCATCTTCTGGAGCAGGTCGCAGGAGACAGCCTATTTCCGGCCTGTCTGTTTCCGATGGCGATTCTGCGGCTGTTTTCATCAAGTGCCGCGACCGGATTGCTGCTGGATGTCTATCAGAAATATGGACCGGATTCACGCATCGGAGTGATCGCCTCCCTGATGATGTCGAGCACAGAAACGATTTTTTATACGATGAGTGTATATTTCCTGAGCGTGAACGTAAAAAAGACACGGTATACGCTTCCGGGTGCGTTTTTTGCGACCGTGTGTGGGATCGCGGCGAGCGTCGTGCTGGGTGAATGGATATGCGGATAATCGGGATAGAAGTCATGATTCGAAACTGTTGATTCAGGAAGGCCTGATGGCAGCGGTCGTGACAATCGTCATTATACCGGTCATCGTGAAGGGACTTTCAAAAATGGTTCCATGGGAAAAGTACGGATGCGAGGTTGTCGAGACGGCCGAGGACGGTCTCGAGGGTCTGGAGCTGATTCGCCAGCTGCGGTCGCACATCATCATATCCGACATCTATATGCCCAAAATGGATGGCCTCGCGATGGCAGCCGCGATGAAATTACAGAAAGATGATAAAACAGAGAAATATAAAAAAGAAACTTCTGCGGACCGGAAAAGAAACGGGTCTGCGGAAGTTTTTTTATATACAAGGAATTCAAATCTACTGTAAAATGAATCTGCCAGAATAAGAACGTATGTATCAAAGCAATTGAAAACGGACAGAAACTCATTTTTTACGGACACTTACTCCGCTTTTATGAAAAGTATGGTATAGTGTAGGAAGTGCGTGACGGTGAATCGAAAAAGGAAAGACGGGTTTTAAATATAGGCCGCGAAGCGGATCATAAGTGTCCTCTTTCCTGCCCGTTGCAAAGGTCAAAACAGCAAAATACGAAAGTATTTTGGAGCCAGTTAAGTAGATTAACAGAAATGTTTTGAGAGCAACAGTCCGCATTTTGCATAGCCGGTGCACAATTTCCGGCCGGTCGTTTTGCGCTAAAAAGCACAAAGGAGAAAGACGGCAAACAAAATCGACGGCTTTCTGGGGAGAAGTGACAGATGATAAATATAGCAATCGTTGATGACAACAGAGTGGATTTGAATGAGGAGGTGCAGATCACAGAAGAATATTTCCGGAAAAAAGGGCTTCTTTGCAGAGTGGAGCCATTTGAAGATCCGGACTGGATGATCCGGGGTCTTAAAGAGGAGCAGTATGACATTTACATCATGGATATCCGAATGGAAAAAATGGACGGCATTGAGGCAGCAAAAAGAATCCGTGCGGAATATCCGGAGCCGATCATCATATTTGCGACCAATTATCCGGAGTACGCGATCGACGCGTATGAAGTGAATACGTGGCGTTATATTCAAAAAAAGAAGCTGAAAAAAAAAGCTGACCGAGGCGTATGACGCACTGCTGCCGCACCTTCTGGAACAGGAAAACGAAGTGTACGTGATCGAGAAAAAGTCAAACGTGGAAAAGATCTTCTACGATGACATTTACTATATGGAGAAAGATGACCGCTACACGGTGATTCACTGCAGAAACGGGCAGAAGAAACGGGTGCGCAAGGCAATCAGTGAAGTTTATGAGGAACTGGCCACAGAAGAATTCATCCGACTCAGTAAAGGCTTCATTGTCAACCTGCGCCATGTGATGTCCATGCAGAATCATCGCATTCTGCTTCGCAATGGTGAGACCGTTGTTGTCGGCGCAAGCAAGCTCACCGAGGTCAGGAAGCAGATTGCGGCGTATTGGAGGCGGAGGGGATGACAAGAAGTGAAATTCTTCTGCTGAATACGGCAGGCTTCTTTTTGGAAAATGTCCTTGGTATCTGGGTATTTTCGCAGGCATTTCCCAAACGAAAAGAGGAGGTGTGGGGCTGGAGACTGATTTTAAATGAAATGGCGTTGCATGGGCTGCTGCTGTTTATTATTTTCTGGAATTTTGAAAAACGTCTGACGATTCCAGGAAAAATAGCAGTGGGAGGGTGCTGGCTGTTTATGATAGCTCTGTATCGAGGGAAAATTGTAAAAAGCGGCAAGATTAAAAAAGAATATCGAAAAGCATTGGAATTGATTGTAACTGTAACGGAGTTTTCGATAATTACAGGCTTGATTTCATGGAATTATCGAATGGCTTATATTTCAATATTGGCGGCACTTATGGGAAATGTTTTCCTGCCATTTTTTTGCTGTAAGTATTTTGAATGCAAATTGTCGCAGGCATACGTATGGGAGATGCTGTATTTAGGGCTTGTCCAGATATTAAAGAGTGCATACCTGTTCTGCAAAGCAGGAACAACAGGACGTACCTTTTTTGATCTGGAACTGGAGAATATGAATACATTCTCCGGGCTTACGTTTGGAATCATTCTATATATTATTATATTCATCGTTTTCAAAGTTTTTATTAATGGAAAGATTTTAAGAAAAGCGCTTCTGGAGTATAAATGGCAGATGTTTTTGATTGGGTTGACAGAAATTCTGATCTTAAATTTTACTACGGATGTAGGTTTACAAAAAATCGAATACGAAGAATTGCGTAGTGTTGTGCTTAGCGTAGGAGCGATGGTATTCACTATTGTTTTATTACTGGCTTTGCTCTTGAAAAAAACGTTTCACACAGAACAGCAGCTGCTCAGTATCCGCAGTGAGACAATAGCACGTCAATACACAGAACTGAGAAGTGCCTATGAAGAAAATCGCTGTCTGATTCATGACGAGCGCCATAAAATGCAATATTTAAGGGAATGCATGGAAAATGACGAATATGAAAAAGTCCGTACATTTTTAGGCATGTACGAAGCAGAACTGGAGTCACAGAGGCGAAAACACTGGAGCCCGATAGCTACACTTGATTTCATTTTGAATATGAAGATCCGCAGAATTGAAGGACTTGGCATCAAATTCACAGTGAAAACAGACATTGATTCGATAAAAATAGATGAATCTGATTTTGTTGTACTGATGGGCAATCTGTTGGATAATGCGATAGAAGCGGCTGCAAAATGTCCGTTGAAAAGTCGGGCAATCAGTTTGTGGCTGAAAGAAGTAAATGGAATGTTTCTGATCACGATGGAAAATACAGCGCAAATAGAGCCAGAACAGAAAAATGGTCGATTTCTGACTTCGAAAAAGAATAAAAAAGAGCATGGATGGGGAATTCAGAGTATGAGGCATATCGTGGAAAAGTATGATGGAGACATTAAATTTGAGTATGAGGCAGGAAGCTTCAGAGTAGAGATTACGATTTGGAAATGTATGAATGAATAAAGAATAGGAGGAGAAAGCATGGAATATACAGAAAAAATATATCAGGAAATTCAAAAAGAAATAGAAGAAGCAAAGCAGTTGGGGACGAAAGAAGAAATAGGCAGGGAAATGACATTTTTTGGTAGTCCGATATTTACAATAGTCTGCTGTAGCTGATGTTAAAGGAAATATTATTTACCGTCGCCATCCGCCCCATAATATCCGAACTCCATATTCTGAAAAAGCTTGGGCTTCTTTGTGGGCATACGCCAGAGGAAGAATACGACTATTTCGTCCGTCATTACCTCAAAGATCCTGAGTATCAACAGGGATTTTTCGGGAAATACCCGGAGGCTTACAGGTTGTGTCAGACAGTGGAGGAAGAAGAACACGCCTTTTATCAGGAGATAACGACGCGGCTGGCGAAAGATCATGAGGCGATCGTTCAAAACGTTTGCCATGGAAAAGGATTTAAAACATTCAAAAAAATCGATCTGAATATCGGAGATCGTCACAACTATGGACGCAGTGTCTCAAAGATATTGTTGGACAACGGAATCAATATCTATTATAAGCCACACAGCCTGAAAAAGACAATCTGCTATCAGGATATCTATGAGCTGCTTTGTGTAAAGGCTGGGCTGGAAAACAGAATACAAAGAGACTGCAGTCGTGAGACGGAGCGAGAAGATCTGACTGATACAGGGAAAGTGCCATATCTCGACTGCGGTGACTATGGCTGGGAGGGGGAAGTCAAAAAAAGGGACTGTGAAAACGGGGAGCAGGTAAAGCACTACTTCCTCCGCATGGGAATCCATCTTTTCCTGGCCTATGCCTTATCTGCTTCAGATCTGCACGGAGAAAACTTTCTTGCGTGCGGAGAATACCCGGTTTTGCTGGATTTTGAGACACTTCCGGGTTATGCCGGGGCGGCAGATGGCGAGACAGTTGATAAACAAATATCGAATTATATCAATTCGTCTGTGGCAAAAACCGGAATCCTTCCAGAACTGATCTGGGGAGGAGACGGAGCAATCGTGAGTGCACTTAGCACCGGAGCGACCGTGCGGACACCGTTTCGGATGCCGGTCATCAAAAATCAGGGTACTTCGGAAATGTATATTGAACATGAGCCGGTAGAACTCACGTTTTCCGGTTGTGTTGTAACCTGCAAAGGGGAGGTGATGCAGCCACTGGACTATCAGGAAGAGATTTGTGCCGGTTTCACATCGGCGTATCGCACTTATCTTGCTGATACATCAATACGAAAAGCAATGGAGCCTTTTTTTGAAGCACGCACAAGGATACTGCTCCGCCATACTCAGCAGTACGCTATGCATCGCTTTACATCGATTCATCAGAAACTCTGTGAAAGTACAGAAGCACGCAGGAAGCTGCTTTTTGAAGTTTACGGTGATCAGGGAAAGTGGGGAGCGATTCACACGTATGAGGCAGAAGCACTGTTTCGTTTTGATATCCCGTATTTTGAGGCAGATGGAAAAGGTACGTCCCTTTATGATGGAGATGGAAAGGAATATCCGAATTACTTCCCATGTTCTATTTACGATGCCTGGAAGAAAAAAATACAGGAGTTTGGAGAACGGGATCTGCGTATTCAGCAGAAGCTGATTCGGCTGTCGCTTGGGCTTTTGCAAAAGGAGCAAGGGGCACAATTCTATACCTGTGATCAGATATTGTCCAAAGAGGAACAGAGTATCCTGATACGAAAAAGGCTGAATGAAATTTTTGCGTGGTTCTGTGAGACTGCTTTTCATACAGATGAAGAGATCGGATGGATCGGTCTTCAGTTTACAGACACAGAAAAGTGGAATATGGTTCCGATCGGGATGCAGCTGTACGATGGTCTTTCCGGCATTGCGGTCTTTCTTGCAGCATATCAGAAGGAGTTTGCGGACGCAGCATCAGCCGTGCTTCTGGACAAGGTAAAAAGAAGGCTGTTTGTCTATACGGACATGGAACGAAGTCCGGAGGATAAGAATGGAAAAAACGGAATGCTGGAGGGTGACAGTTCCATTGCAGCGGCTTACCTCATGCTCTACGAGATCACCGGAGAAATGGACTATCTTCGATATGCAGAAAAGCAGTTTCAGAAAGTGGAAGATCTGTGCGGCCAGTCAGATGATTATATGGGTGGAGGAGCCGGGCAGCTTCTGCTTTCGTTAAAACTATATAAAAATATCGGAAATAAACGATATATTGAACTGGCCAAACGATATGAAAAGGAGCTATGGGAGCATTCTTTTATTGCAGTAAAAGGTGTTGGCTGGAAGACCTGCGATGGTCCTCCGCTTGCCGGTATGGCGCATGGGAGCAGTGGAATACTGATGGCATATGCAGAACTGCTGCGTGTTACCGGAGAAAAAACATACGAAGAAAAGATCCGACAGATACTGGCATACGAAAATTTCCTGTATTCGAAGAAATATGGAAACTGGCTTGACCTGCGTGTGCCTGGAGAAATCAGAGTGATGAACGCATGGTGCCATGGAGCGCCGGGAATTCTTCTTGCCAGAATGAAGCTGGAGGAGGCAGGTGTGCAGACGGAGAAAGATATCAGGCTTGCGGCAGCTGCTTTATTTACACAAAATCCAGCTGCTCATATGTGCCTTTGCCACGGTGCGGCAGGCAATCTGCTCATCATGAATCGGTATTTATCGAAATATGGAAAGCACAATCAGACCTACGTAAGGACTTACGAAGCGCTTCTATCTGATCTTCTGCTTCACATGCCGGAATATGCAAAAGATCTGGTATACGAATCACAGAATCCGGGCTTTATGAATGGGTTGGCCGGAGTGGGATATGCATTGCTGGAATTGTACAAAGAGGGATCAAAGCACTGAACACTCAGTGCTGCGATCCCTCTTTGACATCCTGCAAATGGCTTTGATACAGCAGAATGTAATCCAGAATAAATTTTTGATCTTCTGCATCCATATGGTTCAATGTATCTAAAATCTGGTGCATAGTAGGATTTTGCTCAGCATTACTTTCAGAGAGAAAATCAGACAGGAGATATTCCAGCCCGACCTCCAGTTTGTCACAGAGCAGACAGAGCACCTCAAGAGAGGGCGCTGTTCTTCCTGTGTCAGGTGTTTCATCTGCCTGCTTGAAAAAAGTTTGGCGGACACTTATCCGCATTTGACGGACACTTCGGTTATAAAGAAGAAAAATGTGGTATAGTGCAAAAAAGTGAAAATTTTTGTTTACAGTTTTGACTTTTTTGACTCCTTATAGGTTGAATCGCTGATGATTCAGAAAGATAAGGAGGACATGTTCATGAAAGACGAACGAACAGAACTGAGAGAACGAAGAACCGCGAGTACGAAAACGTATGAAAACCCGGATCATTCGTTCACCAAAGAAATCTATCTCTCTCCGGTGCATTATCAGACCGAAGACGGAAGCTGGGAGGAGATGGACGACACACTGGCGGATGTGGAGAGACCGTCAGAAACAGGGAATGCAGCAGAAAAAACGCAGAAAAAGGCTGTGGATGCTTCCGTTGAGCGGGCGGCTGCGTTATGGGAAGCAACAGATGAAGCAGAAGAGGCGGGCGTACTGAATGAAGAAAAGACACAGGGCGAGGCCGCTCCGGCATTCATGAACCGCAAGGGTCGCTGGCAGGCATCCTTTGCAGCATACGCAGACAGCGAGTCAGCCATTACGATCAGGGACGGTGACCACACCGTCTCCTGGCAGCTGGAGCAGGCAGCACGATCAGAGGCATGCCGCAAGGATGATCAGGTGCTGGTCTACCCGGAAATCCCGCCGGGGATCGATGCAGAATACCATACCGCAGGACAGGCCGTAAAGGAGAACCTGATCCTCAAAGGTGCGGCGCAGGTGCCGGAGCAGTTTTCTTTCCTGTATCATGCAGAGGGATTAAGTGCACTGCAGCACGGCAGCCAGGTCACATTTGTGGATGCGGACGGAAAGGAAGTCTTCTGCTTTACCGCGCCGCTCATGCTGGATATGGCAGGCTCACGCTCTGAGCAGCTGGCCCTTCATCTGGAAGAGGAAGTCGCTGAGCATACGTGGCGCATCACACTGACGCCGAATCATTCCTGGCTGCGCGATGCATCCCGCATTTATCCGGTGACGGTCGACCCGATCACCACTTCCTCTTTAAAACGGGAGGAGATCGAGGATGCCCATGTGGACAACCTCAACTATGGAACCAATTATCAGAACAGTATTTATCTGAAAACGATGGGAGGCGATAACATCCAGCGCAGCTTCCTGAAGTTCAGGCTTCCGGAGCTGAAGACCGGTGATATGCTGGTCGGCGCACATCTTATGATGGTGTCCCTGGCGGAGGACAAGAAGTCCCGCACGGTCGAAGTGCACCGCGTGAAACAGAGCTGGTCGTCTGCGACGCTGGACTGGAACAACCGTCCGACCTGTGACGAGACCGTGGAAGATCGCCTGACCTATACAGGCGACGAGATTAAATACGTGACGCTCGACATTACCAATCTTGTGAAGAACTGGTACATCAATGGTGGCAACTATGGACTGATGGTAAAGGATGCGTATGAGTTTTCCGGTTACACCGAATTCCTCTCCTCCGACTGCCATGACGGCTTCAAGGAGATGCGTCCGCACATCAGCCTGACGTACATGAACTACTCCGGTCTGGAGGACTACTGGAGCTATCACAGCCAGGACGCAGGCCGTGCCGGAGCGGTGCATGTCAATGACTGCAACGGAAACCTGATCCTGATCAGAAGCGATATGGCGACCGGCGGAAGCCTTATGCCGATGTCGATTGCCCATGTGTACAACACAAATGACCGCACGGAGGATGTGGGATATGGCTATGGATTCCGTCTGAACTACCATCAGACGATTGCCAAAAAGACGATCGGTACGACCGACTATTATGAGTACGTCGATGCGGACGGCACGAAGTGTTACTTCTACTACGACAAGGAGAAAAAGGAGTGGAAGGACGAGCTTGGAAAGGAAATGACGCTGAAAGTCAACGGCGATACGAGCAGGGAGCCGTACGTGATCGAGAGCAAGGACCACAGCCGCATGGTATTTGGCAGGGCAGGCCATCTGATCCATATCATTGACCAGAATGCCAACCAGATCACCGTGACGTTTGGAAAGGGAGATGGAAAGATCACCGCAGTGACCGACGGTGCCGGACGCGTCGCGAAGCTGGCGTATTTTACCGATGCGGACGGAAAGCAGACGAGGGTGAAGACGCTGACCGCGCCGGACGGCAGGGTATGGAGCTTTGCCTACACGGACGGAAAACTGACGACAGTCACCGATCCGGACGGCAAAAAGAGCACCTATGCCTATGACACCAGAAAAATGCTCACCTCCGTGAAGAATTTTGATGGCTATGAGCTGCGCTACACCTACGACACAAGAAATCCGTACCGCGTGAAAAAGATCGCAGAGTATGCCGGGGAGACGGCCGGCAAGAGCCTGTCACTTACCTACGGCTACAACAGCACAAAGTTTACGGACAACAAGGGACGCAAGGAAATCTACCGCTTTGACAACAACGGCACACTGACGCACATCCACGACGGCTACGGCCATGCGCTCGGTGCAAGATTCAACCGCAGCGGCAGCCATGTGAACTGCCTTGAAAACACGACGAAGCTGCAGAGCAACATCGTACAGCTGCTGAAGGATCCGATCATCCAGGCTGCGACCTGTGGATGGAAAAGCAGTGCGACTGATCATGATGTGATGAAAATGACAGTCAATACAAATGCTGATTACGTAAAGACGGGCACCCGTTCCCTGTGCGTGGCGGGCAGCGACAAGACTGCGGTCGGCATGTGGTATCAGGATGTCACGGTAAAGAAAGGGCAGTCCTATACCTTCTCGATGCATACCCGGTTGGATAAAACAGATATGGCAGACGATGGTTTTGCCTGCCTGCGCGTGCGCTATGAGGACAAGGATGGAAATGCAGTCAATACCGACAGTGAGCATCTGACAGCAGCCACCTCCGGATTTGTCAGACTGGCAGCGACGGTGACAGTGCCGGAGGATGCGAAGACCGATGTACTCCGTGTATACCTGTTTTCCCGCCACATCAAGGGAAGCTTTTACGGTGATATGGCACAGCTGGAGCCGGGCAGCACGCCGAACCGCTGCAACCTGGTGGACAACGGAGATTTCCATCTCGGTACCGTTTCCGGCTTTGCAGGAAACGGCCTGACCAGAATGGACGGCCTGACTACGGTTGGCGCTTCTGTTTACCGCCCGGTACAGGCAGCGTCGATGGTAGTGACAGATACGGCGGCCTTCCAGCGCTATCCGGACGGGGATGAACAGTACCTGCTGGAGCGCCTGAAGAAATTTACCCATATTTCCGTGCTTGGAAGAAGAAACGACAGCAGCGGAACGATGTGGTACCAGGTAAAGACAGAAGATGGCCGGATCGGTTACATCCGCGCCGCATCGACGGTGAGCTTCGCCGCAGGCGGGGACGGCATTCGGGAAGGCATCGTGGCAGTGGCAGGGGAAGTCGTGAGGGCTTCTTATTCCGACAGCGCACAGCCGGTACTCGAAGCGCTGAACCGCGGCACAAGAGTCGGAATCTGCGATACAAAGACAGACGCAAACGGAAAGAAATGGGTGCGGATCGGCATCTCTTACGGAAAATCCACCCGCTATATCGGATATGTGCCGGAAGAGTCCGTGATGTACGTCGGAATGAATGAGGCATACGCGAAGGTAAAGACCGCCGGAAACCTGCGGCTGGAGCCGAAATCATCCGCCTCCTCTCTCGGTGCGAAGGCAGTCGGGGACGGACTGGCGCTGCGCGGCGTGGTCTTCCGCAAGGACGGAAGCACCTGGTACGGCGTGATGTCCGGGCAGAAGATTGCATACTACCCGCTCACCCAGCTGAACGTGATGACAGAGGTGGTTTGCGATTCCATTAAGACGACCTCCGTAAAGGAAAAGATCGCCGGGCTGGATACCCATGTGTATAAGATTCAGGGCTTTCCGGAAAAGGACAAGAAGCTGACGAAGACACTCGACCTTGGAGGAAAGAAGGGTGACACTTTCATGGTCAACGCCTGGGGACGCGGCGATGCGCTGCCGGAATCCACGGATGAGAACCGCCGGTTCGGTGTGGAAGTCGTTTTCGTTGGCAAGGATAAGGATGGCAAAGAGATTACGGATGTGCATTACACCAACTTCAGCCCGGATATCCTCGACTGGCAGTTTCTCAGCGATGTGTATGTGGCAAAGATTGAATATACCAGCGTGAAGGTCTCCTACACTTACTGCCGCAATGCGAACCTTGCATTTTTCGACGGCCTGTCACTCTTTAAGGAGGGCTTCGGGCAGACGTTTGCGTACGACAAGGATAACAACATCATCGCGGTGACAGACCTGCAGAACCAGAAGCAGAAGTTTGAGTACAATGACAATCAGGACATGACCGGAGTGACGGACGCGAGGGGAAACTCGTTCAAGTATGAATACGACAAGAATCATAACGTGACGAAAGGTACTTCGGCGGAAAAATGTGTCCTGCGTTACACTTACGATGACAAAGGAAATGTGCTGAAGAGTGCGGCCGTATCACCGGAGGATGAGACAACCGGTACCTGGCTGACCCGGACGATGACGGAAGATCAGAATCATGTGGCGACGGTAAAGGATGCGCGCGGCTGTCAGGTCACCTATGACTGGGATACAAAGAAGGATCTTTTAAACAGCGTAAAAGATGCAAGAAGCAGCACGACGTATTACACGTATGACGGGAAGACGGAACACCTGACCTCAGTTTCCAAGACTGTGAAAGCAAAAGGACAGGATCAGGAGGTAAAGGTAGAATATGGCTATTCCAATGACCGCCTGACCCGGATCACGCACAACGGCTTCAACTATGGTTTTGGCTACAATGAGTTTGGTAAGACGAGACTGGTGGCAGTCGCCGGATCGTCCATCGTTTCTTATGAGTATGAGGAAAACAACGGAGAACTGCTCAAAACAAAGTATGCAAACGGGGATTACCTGCGCTGCGAGTACGATACCCAGGGCCGGCTGGTAAAAGAGTATTATTACAGTGCGGCATCACAGAAAGAACAGCTTCTGCACTATTATGTCTATGACCGCGAAGGAAATCTGTACCGGGCAACTGATTATGCGTCCGGAAAGACGTACCGGATGTCCTATGATTTTCTGGACCGTCTGATGCGTGTCAGGGATGAAAAGGGCAATGCATACCAGTATACCTACGATGCGAATAATAACATGATCCGTCTCCGCCATGAGGCAGACGGCATGAACCGTACCAGTGCGTATACATATGACAAGGACAGCCGGGAGATCAAAACGACGCTTGGCGCGATTACAAGAAATACCGCGTACGATGCCTGGGGACGGGTAAAGACACAGGACTGGAAAGATGGAGAAAACCAGATTTTCCGTGTCTCCTATGAGTATCCGGATTCAGGAAAGAACATTATCAGCCTTCCGACTGCGGTTGTAAACGGCGGCAGCCGTACAGAGTACACATACGACAACAACGGCAACATTACCAGCATCAAAGAGGGCGGAAAAACCATAACTTACACCTATGATGGAATGAACCGCCTGACCCGTGAGAATAACGAGCTGCTGAATAAGACGATCACTTATTATTATGATGAAGGCGGCAATCTGCGCGAGGAGCGGGAGTATGACTACACGACAGAAGCACTCTCCGGCAGTCCGAAGAAGCTGACCACAGCCGTGATGGATGAAAAGTGGAAGGACAAGCTTCTGAAGTGGGGCAGCACCCAGATGACCTACGATGCGTGCGGAAACATGCTGAAAAAAGGAGACACCTCCTTTACCTGGACACAGGGCAGAAAACTGTCGGCGATTAATAACGGCAAAAATATCCGCTACTACTACGACCACACCGGGACGCGTGTGAAAAAAGTCGTTGACGGTGTGACCACGGAATACCGTATGGCAGGCAGCCTGATCGTATCCGAGCGCACCGGCGATGAGACCATCTGGTACCAGTACGACAGCGCAGCTCGCCTGGTGGCAATGGTGGTTGGAGGAGTACGCTATAACTACGTGAGAAACGCCCAGAACGACATCATCGGGCTGATTGACAAAACCGGAAAGCGCGTCGTATCTTATAAATATGACAACTGGGGCAAAACGATCAGCACCACCGGTACACTGGCAGCGACCATCGGCAGGAAGAACCCGTTCCGCTACAGAGGATACTACTTCGATGCAGAGAGCGGTATGTATTATCTGCAGAGCCGGTATTATGATGTGGAGATCCGGAGATTTATCAGTGCGGATAATATTATTGTGACTGGAACTTCTGTAGAATATCAGAATGTAAATCTTTATGAGTACTGTTCGGACAATCCGGTAAATTTTCAGGATCCGTCAGGACACTTTATACTTTCTGTTCTTGCAGGAGTCGGAGCTTACTTTTTTGAAGCGATCGTTTCATTAGGAGCAAGCTATTTTTTTACGAAAGCAATTGCGGGGGTAGTCAGCGAATTTTCCCGGTATAGAAAGAGTCAAAAAGAGAAAAGACTTGAAGAGGCTTTATCACGTGTAATAACAGAAGCACAATTTAAACAACAATATAATTATTGGACTGCCGATTTAGTGACAGTAGGTAAAAAAACGATAATTGTAGGTGGAGATCCTTTAACACCAGAAGAAGCTTGTTTAAGAGTTTCTCAATTAAAAAGTGTGATATGCCGGAATGAGGAAGCTGCAAAATATATTATTTTTGTTAACGGGTATGTGAATGCAATTGGACCAGAAAAACATGGTAAAGATTTTTTCAGTCATTATCATCCGACACGTAATCATATAGGCTATCCATCAGTACATATTTGGTTTTTTGAATGAAAAGTCTAATCCCCCAGCTATGTTTGGGAGAATGGAATAAGTGGAAGTGGTGAGGATAAAAAACAAAGCCTCCTGTGATATAATGAGAATGGTGTCGCAAGCCAAACTCAAAATCAAAGGAGGCGATCCAAATAGACAATAAAAGTTTAGCACATATCAGGTGAAAATGCCAGTACCATATCGGTGCGACCTGCGGTCGTTGCTTGAAGTGCGCGTATGCGCTATCACCTCCATTCGTGATATCCCTACCACGAAATGCCTAGTAAGCGATGAACGGTGTGAAGCAGTGGGAAACGCGGATAAGCAGAAGTCACATCTGTCCAACTGCAAGGGATTGATGCACATGGCTAACATATGTGAACCATCATAAGGGTCGTGATACTTGAGATGGTGAAAGTGACTGACATACCATAACCCAAACGGTACGAGGGCGAAGACTTGGCGTTTTCGATGTGTGCCGTGTCGAATTGATGTTGCATCTCCGGCCTAAAGATGGAGCCTAAATGCATTGCATTATTCAAAGGGATATTTTCCATGGGGCATGCTCTGACAAAGGAGCATAGCTGACACCTTGGTTATGGGCAGAAAGTTAGGACAGACTGGAAACAGAGATGAGGGGGATTAGCTGCCATGGAGAAAAGGGTATACACAAGGCCAGTAAAGCGAAAATCATTGACGTTTTATTTCGTATACCATTCAACCGCTATTTCAGTACCTGATACATCGAAGTGCTCATAGCGGTGGCTTATTCATTGAGATATGAAAGGTTGAAAAAAACTTGAATTTTCAATAAAAAACACTTGATTATATGAGGAGGCATTAAATGTTAAAATGGTATTATCTAGCTGAATTTAAAAGCAAAGAAAGATATGCGAAATTTATAGAATATATGTTAAAACATAGTGATTTCTTTTCAGTCATTTATTTTCGATATAATGAGCGGGAACCGTTAAAAAGAAGCGTAAAACAAATCAGGGATGAGCTAAGAAAATATAAAATTTACAGTAAAAATACAAAGGAATGGCCGGGAACAGTGACAAGGGATGAAAAGCATATTTATCGAATTGCTTACTATCGTTCAGATATGAAATGCCTGGAGACGCTTGTACGGGTTGGGGGACTATTTAACTGGGATTATCCGAATGCTCCAATGGATTTATGCTTTTACAAAGATAATTATTGCTGTCTGCAAAGTACGGCACATGAATATTCTGCCAGTATGTATATAGAATCAAATGAAGCAAAATTTTTGGAATCTAAAGGTATAGAATTAGAAGAAGTATTACCATGGTATATGGTGTTTGGGGTGAGTCCGGAGAGGTTAAGGGAAATGGGAATTCCAGAAAGGTCTCTTGAACCGATATATTGTGATATGGAAAAATATCTTGACAAATATCTGAAAAAGCATTCATGAGCAAGTAGCGAAGCAAATTTCGAATGTTTGTTTTGCTGGCTGTGCTTCGTATTCTTGTTACTTTATTCTGATGAGATTTAGGATTTCCCGGAAAAGGACAAGAAACGGATCATACCGGGGCGCGTGTGAAAAAAGTCGTTGACGGTGTGACCACAGAATATCGCATGGCAGGCAGCCTGATCGTATCTGAGCGCACCGGTGATGAGACAATCTGGTATCAGTACGACAGCGCAGCTCGCCTGGTGGCAATGGTGGTTGGCGGAGTACGCTATAACTACGTGAGAAATGTACAGAATGATATCATCGGGCTGATTGACAGCGCCGGAAAACGTGTCGTATCATACAAATATGACAGCTGGGGCAAAACGATCAGTATCACCGGTACACTTGCAGCGACCATCGGCAAGAAGAACCCGTTCCGCTACAGAGGATACTACTTCGATGCAGAGAGTGGCATGTATTATCTGCAGAGCCGGTATTATGATGTGGAGATCCGGAGATTTATCAGTGCAGATGGAATTATGGCAAGTGTGGGCGGAAATATTAAGGGAAGCAACGTATTTTGCTACTGTTTTTCTAACCCAATTAAGACGTTAGATTTATCGGGAAAATGGCCTAAAAGTTTTAGAGCAGCATGTGAGGCAACAGTACATACAATTTATGGCTTTTGGAGAATGGCAAAAACAATTGCTGGTTCGATTAAAGTTGAGGCTGGTGTAGGATCGGGAATAGGTGGTTCAGTGAGTGCAAATGTAGGTTATTTTCCAGTAGGGGTAAGTTTTATGGCAGCAACTACGGATACGGCATCGTTTAGTCTTGCAAATGGATTAGAAACAAAAATTACGACTGCTGCATCTGCGAGCGTGAGTGCTTTTGATTGCCTGAGTATAGGCTATACTGAAGGTCGACAGCATTTGTATGGAGCGGAAAATTGTTCCTGCAGTTTTTGGCATTCTACATATAATGAAAAAAGTTCCTGTCCGGCACAGCAAAAATTTGAAGGAGAAGATAATACTTTCAGTTTGGGAGTAGAAGGATATCTTGGATTAGGAGGGAAAATTGAAGTTAGCATTGATTTAGAAGAATTAAGTAATAATCTGTTGATGATATACAATGACTGTATGGAATATAACAGAGAAAGATTTGATTAAAAAGTGATTTTGACCCGGAGATTATTAAAAATAGGGTAGTCTCCGGGTTGCCTCAAATGTTAATATCTAAATTGAAGAAAAACAAAATCATATTTTACGGACTTTTTATTTTTAACGGAAAGATAATATTGCAAAGAAAATGAAAAAAGTATTTCTTCAAATATTGAACAGTGTTGGAGAAAATGAAAATGAGAAGAAAAATAACTTATATAATTATGGTATGCATTCTTGCTGCGGAATGGGTCGCATTTTATTCTGGAGGCAGAGAAGTTTTGATTACAGCTAATTCGGCACCATTAGACATCATTACACAGATATTGTTGGTGTTGCCTCTGGAATTTATTTTGTATCTGGTCAGAGGCGAAGAAAAGTTACCGAAAATTATAAAAAAAGGTTGTAAAATAGTTTTCTGGTACATGATTGTATACTGTGCAGTAAGAATTTTGATAAGGTTGTCAATGTGAGCATGAAAAGGATTTGAGAAAAATGGAGAAGAAAAAACAATATCAGCAGTTGAAATTGAGGATTGTATTGACGCTTCTGTTTTTTTGGATAGCTGGTACAGTGCTGAAAATCACACTTCATTCGCCTGTTATAGCGATTTTGGGCTGGTGGGTATTTGCATATCCAACTTTAAAGCTGCTGTATTTAAAAAGTAAGGATGAGGAAGTCACAGGGATAAAGCATGTTCTATATAAATGGGCGTTTTGGCATCTGATGCTTTGCAGTGTTGGCGCAAGTATTGGAATACCGGCCATTAGTATTTATCTGACTTTTTTCAAGTAGGCTGAGGTGAACGGAGAATGCGAAGACTATGGGAATGCAAAGACTGGGGAAAATACATAGACTGGGAATGCCGTTCGGGAATCCGACTGCGCTTCGAGAAAGGCGTTGACCCGGAAGTAAAGCGCGCATGTACAGAATTTGTCTGGTGGTTGAGAGAAGAATATGAATTTCCAATCAGGGTGCCGATTTATTTCAAGGCGAGCAGACAGCTTAAAGTAAAAGAACCAGAAGAAACAGCGTCAGGAATTTTTGGGGGACCGTTTGATTTGCATGAAGAGCCGTATATCCGGATAGCAGCAGGAGATTACGAAGAACTTTTGGAAGAAAATTTTGAGGGTGACTATCAAAGGGCGAAAGATAATGCATTGGCAGCAACATTGCATTCGATTGCACATGAGTTAAGTCATTATTTTCGGTGGATTAAGGATCACGAAGCGTGGTGTGAATTGGAAGATCGCAGCAAATATGAACGTCAGGCCGTCTATTATGCAAGTGAGATTGTCAGGGATTATGCAGACGTTGTAGATCACCCGTAAAAAGCCAGAAATAAGGATGGTATAGAGATGTGGAATGAAATAATAACAGAGGCGGATGCCGAAAAATTTGTGAACAGGGTATATGGATTTCACGACAGCTGCATCAAAGAGCTGAATTACGTCAGCGGAGCATACGTTGCAGAAGATTTTGGAATGTATCCGCTGAATACAAAGAGATGTCTGAAACTGATTATTCAGAGTCAGATAGAAACAGTTGGAACGATTGAAATGGAATTTTCAGGTGTTGATTTTTTTACTATGAGGCCGTGCTCGGAAGAATGGACCTGCGAAATACTGGAAGCTTCCCTGACCATAAAGGACGGAAAAATCTGGTGGTATGATGAGGCAGAGCGCTTTGTGGAAGATCCGCAGGAGTACGGCGGAAATGTAATCTGTGCAGAAAAAATGCGTTGGAGATTCCTGAAGAACAGGATGGGAGATGGAGCGATTCTGATTCAGGAGAATACGGCAGAAGAATAAATGACATTATTTCTATGGACAATGTCAAGATGAAGGAAAGAGAGGAAAAAAAGTGAGAGAAAAATGGCATTTTATAACAGCAGTTCTTACGGCATCAATTCTGGCCGGAAGTATGTTAAGCCAGGCATTTGCGGCGCCGATGGATTATACGGTGTCTGTTGACGACGAAAATCATTTTATTTTTTATGATTTTGATGAAGTGCAGGTCAGAATTCCGGACGAGTGGGAGGACAGCCTTCTTGTACTTCCGGAAGAGGAGAAAGTTGGTTTTTACCATAAGGCATCTCATGAGTCAGCATCTGATGCAGGTGCGGAAGGCTTGCTGTTCGAACTGCAGGTAACAGCAAATGGTGAGACGCCAGCCGATGATGAGAATAACACTTTTTCTGTGACAGGAGAAGGAAATGAAGGTGTGTATGCAGTCAGGTATCCGCGTTACGAGCAGGGATATATGGATGATCCGGAAATCTGGAACGAATGGTGCGGGATGAAGGTTCTGAGTCCGTGGGTAAAGATAAAAATGCAGAGCGATTCGGAAGAAAAGACGCAGACCGGTGTAAATACAACGCCGCTTGATGATATGGAAGCACTTTACAGTACCATAGACACGATACAGGGAACGCTTCTGGCAAAGGACACGGAAGGTGACGAAACGAAAGTGACGTTGCAGACAGAGGATGGTCAGGAATTTTCTTTTGTGTCTGACAGCACACTGACCTGGGACATTTCAGGAGAGTGCGGCGACTATGTCAGAGTTACTTACTTATGTGACCTGTATGGAATGCCGATCATCCGGAATATGGCTCCGTGTTCATCCAGAGAATCCTACGCAGAAGGCATCAAACAGGTGAGCGGTACGTTCTCTGAAAATTCAGACGATTATCTTTATCTGGATGCAGAAGATGGCAGCTTTTTTGAGCTGATCAATCGCCGTGCGCCGAAACCGGAAGAATACACGGAAGGGCAGAAACTGGAAATCGAGTATTTGGGAGAAGATTACGATGCGTATATGGTGCGGGTGACAGAGATAGAATAAAGGGAAAAGAACATTTATGAGAGTAATAATTGGAATTTCAGAAGTGATTGTGGGAATTTTGTTGTTTATTTGGAAAAGACCTGACCGTTCGTGATAATATGGATTCTGTTTTTTCAAGGTATGTGACCGAAGAAAAATACTATTATTATGCTTATATAAAAAAATTTTCTATAGAAGAATACAGGGTGGAAATAAACGGGAGAATATTTAGCCTGGGGAAAAATGAGAAAATTTGAGGCAATCAAATTTAGGTGGGGAAAGAGTAGTGGTGGAAAGCTTACATCAAGTGCTGAGATATGATATTATTCTGGTATAGGTGAATTTAATGAAGAATAGACAACATGAATACATTTTAAGAGCATTTGTAGAAGCTCATATTCCAGTAGCGATTCGTAAATGCGCTCCCGAACTTATTGCCATTGATTCGATTCTGGGGGGATATTGTACACAATTGATAAACGGAGAAAAATTCATCGAACTCCAATCAGGCGAGTTTATTTCTAAATCCGAAAAGGCAGCTTTTTCGAAATTGATAAATCAATCGACAGGAATAGAAAAAAATGAGCTGGTAGTGTACTATCGACTTGCAATACTTGTGGAAGCTGTTCTGATTCAGTATCGAAAGTGATGAACAGAAAGTACACGAATTGTCAAAGATGAACGGAAGAAATACACGAAGACTGCTTATAAAAAAGCAGGGGAGGCCAGATATAATGGAAGATAATCATTCAAGTGTACAAGGAAGAGACAGTGCAGGCATCTCATACTGTTATAAAAATATGGGTCTGGATGAATTTGGAAGCGTGGAAATACTGAATCTGAAAGAAAGAATTACGTTTGAATACTCTATCAGGGATGGAATTTTGATTCAGATAAAGAGCCTGGATCCGTGGAAAATATTGCTGGATTATGCAAACGGAAGTTTTTATATTTATGATGACAATAAAACAAAATATAAAAATTTGCTTGAAAATTTGGATCGCGCTTCTATAGTGGATAATTACGATGAATTGGAAGAAATGATATTTCTTTATTGCGTGGAAGCATATGGCATTTCCAAGAGCAAACGAAAATTTTGCCAAAGTCCGGAACTTCGTAAAATTTCGTTTTATGGGAAAATGGAGAAAAGGCTTTCTGATTATTCTTGCACACCGGAAGTAGAGCATATGAGTTTATCCTGCTGCGAGTTAAGAACGCTGAAAGGAATCATGGGATTCTCACATTTGCGAACATTGGAACTGATTGATATGAATCATTTGACGGATATATCGCAAATAATCGGTTTATCAAATTCACTGAAAAAAATCAAAATCATAAATAGTAATAAAATCAGAGATTTTTCGGTGTTGGAAAAACTTACAAAATTAAAATCTTTGGAATTGGGCTGTATGAATAAAATTTCGAATGTGGATTTTTTGTACACGCTAAAAAATTTGCAATCAGTAAGAATCGACGTGAAATTAAAGGAAAATGCGAAAAAGCTGTTGCTGGAACAAGAGTATAAGATAGAGGAAAAAGGAGACGGCAGATACATTATAGAAAGCAAGCATGTACTGATCGGAAGTGCAGCGCAATAAAAGAAGGTCAAAGCATGGAAGAGATCCGGACGTGCTTTGGTGAGTGAAAATTTCGACAGAAACGGACACTTTTTCAACTTTTACAGATACTTAATGCAAAGACAGGAAAAGTATGGTACAATCTACTATATCACGTGCAGACTTCGAATGGAAAGAAGGCAATCGCAAAAGAGGATCGCAAAGATCCGCTTTACATGGGGATCTGATTGCACTGACGAAGATCTGTGAAAAAAGGAGGAGGGATTTTCTTGAAAAGAGAAACCAGAAAAGGGAGAAGCAGCCAGATCCTGACTGTTTTTCTGATGGCACTGATGCTTTCAGCATCTGTACTGTGCCTGCCGTTTGGCACGGCGCGGACGGCGCAGGCGGCAGAGACGATCGGATTGAATAAGACGGTCAGCCGCATGGTGGCAGGCACGAAGACCACGCTCGTATTAAACGGCGCGGAAGGCACTGTGAAATGGACATCCAGCAATACGGCAGTGGCATCGGTCAGCAAGACCGGCGTTGTCACCGCGAAAAAAGCAGGTACCGTAACGATCACGGCACAGTATGAGGGCAAAAAGTACACCTGCAAAATTTTTGCAGAGGAGCCGCAGCTTGTGACAGAAAAGACGACGATGATCAAAGGTCAGAAGCAGACGCTTACGGTAAGCGGCACAAAGCTCAAGGTAAGATGGAGCAGCTCCAATCCGTCTGTTGCTTCTGTCTCTGCACAGGGTGTCCTGACCGCAAAGAGAGTGGGAGATACTGTTGTTTCCGCAACAGTCGGCGGCAAGAAGTTTTCTGAGACGGTGACGGTAGAGGTACCGGCGCTTTCCGACACTTCGCTGACGATCGTGAAGAATCAGAAAAAGAAAATTACACTGAATGGTACGGCGCAGAAGGTGACGTGGAGCGTTGGCAACGAAGCGATTGCGTCAGTTTCCGCAAGCGGCGTCATCACGGGAAAGAAAGTCGGAAATACGAATGTGTTTGCTGTAGTTGACGGAGTGAGATATATCTGCAAATTAAGAGTCGACGGACCGTATCTTTCCAGAAAGAGCCTGACCATGACACAGGGTACGACGCAGCAGCTGTATGTGCGCGCTACGTCACTTCCGGTTCGCTGGCTGACCAACAAGACTTCTGTAGCGACAGTCAGCACATCAGGAGAAGTAACGGCGAAGAGCGCAGGAACTGCAGTTATCACGGCAGTTGTAAATGGCCAGAAATATACGTGCAATGTCACCGTCACCAAACCGGCTGCTACGACCGGAGTGGCAGGCAACTATGAGAAGCTTCTGAAAGTGATCAGGGCAAAGGGCGGAGTAGATTCAAAAGGCTTCCTTGCTTTGATGGAATCCGGAGCTCTTGATGATGGAAGCACATATTTTACGGAGATCGCATACAATCAGTCCAATAAGAAGTTCGTTTACAAGACACGGGTGCAGATCAAGTCTGAGGGTTCGACGCTTCAGGTAGAGACGAGAATGGTATTCTCGGACAACGCTTATAAGAAAGCGACTGCTCAGGTGGATGTCACGCTGCCGGATTACGGCGATCAGGGATTTGGTCTGCGTACCTCATTTGCGACCGGTTCCTACACGGCAAGGAGCAACCAGAAGTTCTATGTGGCGATGCGCACAGATCCGAACATCACGGATGAATTTACAAATGCGGAGCTTCAGAAGATCGGAAATACGTATTTGCAGTTCTCATTTGAGACCTGGGCATATCTGCTCAAAGCAAATAATACAAATCTGACACTCAGAAATCTTGGATTTACGTCCTATCGCTAAATAGAGCGCAGCTGTGAAAGTGGATTGTGAATGTCCGCTTTACAGAAAGTGTCAAATAAAAAATCCTGTGCGGTACAATGCTGTATGTAATGCATTGCGCTGCACGGGATTTTTTTATGTCATGATAAAGCTTCTGATGGTATTTGCCTGCCTCTGCGATAAAGGCGGAGAGCAGAAAAGCCTGACGTGTGCCTTTGTGGATACGATCAGTCCTGCAAAGATGATGGCCGAGAGTCTGAACTATCATTTGCTGTATCGGCATCCGCGTTTTCAGCCGAAGCGGTTAATTCTTTGTTTTCTATAGGAATAACATTTTCTGTTTTTGCGATAGCGGTTTTGCCTGCAGTGTCATGATCAGAATCATTTTTTGATGTCGTCGGTATCACAGCTGTATCTTCCGCCGCAGCTGCCTGCGCCGCTTCCGGCACCTGTTTTTCATTTACCTCATTTTTGATCTCCCAGTGGATCAGGATCGTGAGGACGGCACGCAGCGCGATGATGCTGCCGACGATTGCGATCTCGCTTAAGCTGCGGACCACAACGGTACGGAGAATCTCGCTTCCAAGCTTGAATTCCAGTCCCATTGCAAGACCCTGGGCGAGGACGAGGCGCGTATCCGGTGCTTTGCGCATATAGTTGACAAGGCCCTGAATACCGGCATAGGTGATGACGCCGACACCGATATATTCAAAAAGAAGCATTGCCAGATTTACGAAAGAATGAAGCAGTGTTTCAAGAAGTTCCATAAATGGGGATTCCTTTCTCTTTTCTTTTGCGGCATAATGCCGAATATATTCAGTATAGCCTCAAAAAGGGGGAAATGCAACCATGAAATCGCCTGTTCAGAGTCAAATAAAATTTTGCCTGGCCCTGAACAGTAACAGATTGCGGTCTGCCGTGATCTGTGATATAGTTAAATATGTTAACCGAATCAGGGAGACAGCGGATTCAACTTCGTATCTTTCAACCCTGAATAAAAGAAAAATGAGCAAATCGGAGGAATCATGGGAAGAGTAGCGATTGTAACAGACAGCAACAGCGGTATTACACAGACACAGGCCGGAGAACTTGGAATTCACATTATTCCGATGCCGTTTTATATTAATGGAAAACTGTATTATGAGGATCTGACTCTGTCACAGGAGGAATTCTATCAGCATCTGAACGAGAAAGCGGAGATTTCCACTTCGATGCCGGCGATGCCGGACGTGACAGGGCTTTGGGACAAGCTTCTGAAGCAATGTCATTTAGTTAAGTTACAGGGTTAGCCCCTAATTATGGGTCTAACCCAAA